>Ga0307375_10000171_pt1 | contig 88876 bp, 81 predicted proteins | sample TR1MG_FD_202531 | JGI IMG/M metagenome (GOLD analysis project Ga0307375, IMG submission 202531) | Soil microbial communities from Risofladan, Vaasa, Finland - TR-1 | ecosystem: Environmental > Terrestrial > Soil > Coastal area > Acid sulfate soil | place: Finland: Risofladan, Vaasa | collected... | reverse complement strand
AAGTATGAGCACTTGCAATTTAATTCGGCCTTCTCGCTTCCGCCAGTTACCCAGCTTCCGCAATCAGACACCCATCGCAAATACCCACACTTATCGGTTGTCTTGTTGTTAAAGAACGGCGTTGCTTGTCGCTGTCTTGCTTGCTGCCTCGTCAACAACGAGGTGCGAATTATACGTCCCGCAATCCATTTGTCAACATTTTTTCGCAGAAATCCAAACCACAAAGTCTTTACAACCCACACCTAACTTCATGATTATTTTCTGATTTTTGCTTCGGTCTTGCCAACAACGAGATGCGAATTATACAGACGCACAACCCCCCGTCAACAATTTTTTAATAAAAAGTACATCATGACGAGATGGCACTATTAAATACATAGCGTTAGACAATAGTGACCCGAGCAAATTTACGCTTTCCAACCTGCACCACTACACATGTGCCCGCGCTCAACACCCGCGTTTTATCGCTGATCTTGTCGCCATCCATCTTCACCCCACCCTGTTCGATCATACGCATAGCATCGGAAGTGCTGGTTGTGAGTCCGGCCTGTTTGAGCACTTGCGTGATGGGCAGGCTGCCATTGCTAGCCTCTAAAAGTATCTCTGGCATCGTGTCAGGCGTTGCACCCTGCTTGAAGCGCGCCTCAAAATCGCATAGCGCCTGGTCGGCCGCTGCTGCACCATGAAAACGCGCCACGATTTCCTGGCTAAAGTGCACCTTGGTATCACGAGGATTCGCACCCGAATTTATCCGGGACCGCCAGCCCGCTATGGTTTCCAGTGATTCGAACGAAAGCAGTTCGATATAGCGCCACATCAATTCGTCAGAAACCGACATCAGTTTGCCAAATATCTCGGATGGCGCTTCTGTAATGCCTATGTAATTACCAAGCGACTTGGACATCTTGTTGACGCCGTCCAGACCTTCCAGCAGCGGCATGGTGAGTACGCATTGCGGCGCCTGTCCATGCTGCTTCTGTAGTTCGCGCCCCATCAGCAGGTTGAATTTCTGGTCAGTCCCACCCAGTTCCAAGTCTGCATTGAGTGCCACAGAGTCGTAGCCCTGCACCAGCGGATATAGAAATTCATGAATGGCGATAGGCTGGTTGCCTTTATAACGCTTGTGAAAATCATCCCGTTCCAGCATACGCGCCACAGTATGGCTCGCCGCAAGCCTGACCATACCTGCAGCCCCCAGTTTGTCAATCCAGGTGGAGTTGAATACCACTTCAGTTTGCTCGGGCTTGAGTATCTTGAATACCTGATCGGTATATGATTTGGAATTTTCCAGCACTTGCTCGCGCGTCAACGGTGGGCGCGTGACATTTTTACCCGTAGGGTCACCAATCATGCCGGTGAAGTCCCCTATCAGAAATAATGCATGATGCCCCAAATCCTGTAACTGGCGCATTTTGTTGAGCAGCACCGTGTGACCCAGATGCAGATCGGGTGCAGTTGGGTCAAAACCAGCCTTTACACGCAAACGCTTACCTGTGCGCAGCCTGTCTGTCAATTCCTGCTCCACGATCAACTCATCACAACCACGCCGGATAATGCGCAGGGTTTCCTGTATTTCCGAATCCATCATCAATTAATTACTGCCTCGAGTGTATTTTTATCGAAATGTATAAATTTAAAGGTATCTGCCTATTGACCGCTATATGTACATATTGCGAATTTTGAACGGGATCGCCGCACTTTCCGCTCTGACCCTAATCTGTTAAGCTCTCGCGTTGATTTGTATGGAAAGGCTGGAACAATGGCAAACCAAAAGGCAGTAAGTTTAACGCATACGGACAAATTGCACGCACGTAAAGTACGTCTGCGTTGGCTTATTACCGCCTCTGCTCTGCCACTTTTTGGCATAATTGCTGCATTCGGTGTTGCCCCACAAACCGACACAAACCAGATCCCCGTCAGTACAGTTATTGAAAACCTGACTGTCCCAGCAACTGCAATCCAGACTGATAATTCCATACCCACAACAGCTTATTGGCGTGACGAGCGCATTGAATCCGGAGATACCGTCGCCAAGGTACTTGATCGTCTAGGCGTATCCGCCGAGGAAACCTCACGTTTCCTGCACAACCCAGAAGCCACGCGCGCGCTCGCACAAATCAAACCAGGTAGGCGTATTCAGGCTCAGACGAGCGACTCCGGCGAACTATTATGGCTGCGTCATATCAGTCCCACTGGTACGTTGTTGCAAATCTCCCGACAGGGGCAAAGTTTTTCAGTATCGCAACAGCAGGCTGCACTTGAAACCAGAACCGTCATGAAATCTGGCGAAATTCACAGCTCATTGTTTGGCGCCACCGATGCCGCTGGCGTACCCGACAGCATTGCCACACAAATGGCCGAGCTTTTTTCCACCGACATTGACTTCCACCAGGATCTACGTCGTGGTGACCAGTTCAAGGTTGTTTATGAAGTGCTGTACAACAATGGGGAACCAGTCATGACAGGGCACATACTGGCAGCCGAGTTTACCAACGATGGCCGGACCTATCGAGCCGTCTACTTCCAGCAGCCTAATGGCAAAGGCGAGTACTACACTCCCGATGGCAAATCCTTGAAAAAAGCCTTTTTGCGCTCCCCGATCGAATTCTCGCGAATCACATCAGGCTTCAGCATGCGCTACCATCCGATACTTAAACAATGGCGACAACACAAAGGCGTCGATTACGCGGCGCCCACGGGCACCAAAATCAAAGCTGTTGCTGACGCAGTGGTGGCATTTGTCGGTCAGGAAAGAGGCTATGGCAACTTTATCCTGCTTCAGCACAGCGGCAATTACAGCACTGCATACGGGCACCTGTCAGCCTTTGCTAGAGGCCTGCACAAAGGTGAAAAGATCCAGCAGGGTGACGTGATTGGCTATGTTGGCAGCACTGGTTGGGCTACCGGCCCCCATCTGCACTTTGAGTTCCGTATTGCAGGTGTAGCAGTAAATCCGCTCACCGCAAAAATCCCTTACGCTTTCCCAATCTCGGCTCAGTATCAACCCATGTTCCGTAGCGCCACCCAGCCATTGGTCGCCAAGCTCGCCTTGCTGAACGGCACCAATCTGGCTGCGCTGGAATAACCGCCAGTCAAGTTGATTGGCTCAACACATTTCGTCGGACTCATGTCCGGCACCAGCCTGGATGGTGTTGACGCCGCGCTGGTGCATTTTGATGCCGGCCAGCCAGCCGGGCATCTCATTCACACGGCGTATCTGCCCTACCCTGAGCCACTGCGCGAGAAGCTGCTGGCGCTCCATTTCCCTGGTAACGACGAACTCCATCGCGCTGCCTTGCTAGCCAATGAATTATCCGGGCTATACAGCCTGGCAATATCCAGATTGCTGGCCGAAAGCACTATTGCACTGGACAACATTCAAGCTATCGGCTGCCATGGCCAGACTGTGAGGCATCGACCTGATGCAGGCTACACGACACAACTGGTGAATCCCAGTTTTCTAGCAGAACTCACGGGCATAGCGGTGGTGGCGGATTTCCGCAGCCGAGACATTGCTGCCGGCGGGCAAGGAGCACCGCTCGTCCCCGCTTTCCATGCAGCAGCCTTGCGCCACCCCACGATACATCGCGTTATCGTTAATATTGGTGGCATCTCCAATCTGACGGATTTGCCGCCCAGCGGCAAAGTTATCGGTTTTGATTGCGGTCCCGGAAATCTGCTTATGGACGCCTGGTGCCAACGCCATACCGGCCAGCAATTTGACCACGCTGGCGCATGGGGAGCAGGTGGAGCGCATCTTCCCGAGTTATTTAAAATTCTTGCGGCGCACATCTTCTTTTCGGCGCCACCGCCAAAAAGCGCAGGCCGCGAGGAATTCAATCTGGATTGGCTCACCAGTCATTTGTCTGGCGACGAATCTGCGCAGGACGTGCAGGCAACGTTGCTGCGCCTGACCACTTACGGCATAGTCCATGCCATTGAAACGCATTGCCCCAACGCACAAGAGGTCTACATTTGCGGTGGTGGCGCGCGAAATACTGCGCTCATGCAATCATTACGCATTGCCCTTACGGGGAAACTGCTTGCATCCACCGATGCGTTAGGTGTCAACCCCGACTGGCTCGAAGCACATGCCTTTGCCTGGCTGGCCCGGCAGACGCTGTTAGGATTACCAGGAAATTTGACGGAAGTCACTGGTGCGCGCCATCCCTGTGTACTGGGCGCAATATACCCTGCCTAGCGCAGACAAAAAAACAGGCGGTCATGTGACCGCCTGTTTTTTTCAGAACACCAACTCAGGCAGAAAACGAAGAACCACAACCGCATGTGGAGGTAGCATTCGGATTCTTGATCACAAACTGCGCGCCTTCCAGGCCCTCCTGGTAATCAATTTCGGCGCCAGCCAGATACTGGTAACTCATTGGATCAATCAACAGCGTCACGCCATTCTTGACCATCGGCGTATCGTCTTCATTCATCACTTCATCAAAGGTAAAACCATACTGGAAACCAGAGCAGCCGCCACCCGTGACGAATACACGCAGCTTCAGGTCGGGATTGCCTTCTTCTTCAATCAACTGTTTCACTTTGTTAGCTGCGTTGTCGGTAAAAACAAGCACGCTGGGCATTTCGGTCATCGCATTCATGGCTTACTCCTTAAAACTTGAAAATTTCGTCCTTCATTATGGACAGGACGCACGTTTACGTCAATGACTAGCCGTTGGTCAAGGCAACAGGCCGATTAGTTCCAGCCCCATGGTTTCAGCCAACCCAAACATGATGTTCATGTTTTGCACGGCCTGGCCGGACGCACCCTTCACCAGGTTATCTATGGCCGACAAAATCACCAGCGTATCGGCACCCTGTGGGCGGTGCAGTGCGATACGGCAAGTATTGGCACCGCGTACCGAGCGGGTTTCCGGATGCGCACCAAATGGCAGCACGTCCACGAATGGCTCATTCCGATAACGCTGCTCAAACAATGCCTGAAAATCGGCCTCGCCGGTCAGTCGCGCATACAGCGTGGCATGAATGCCGCGAATCAGCGGCGTAAGATGCGGCACAAAAGTCAGACCTGCCGGTTTGCCGGCGTAACGCGTCAGCCCTTGACTAATCTCCGGTAAGTGGCGATGACCCGAGGCGGCATAGGCCTTGAAATTATCACCTGCTTCCGCAAATAGCGCGCCTACTTCAGCTTTGCGGCCTGCGCCACTGACCCCCGATTTGGCATCGGCAATCAGGTAGCGTTCATCCACCAGACCTGCTTCCAGCAATGGAAAAAAACCCAATTGAACTGCCGTCGGATAACAACCGGGATTCGCAATCAGTTGCGCAGTCTTGATCAGCTCGCGATTGACCTCGGGCAGACCGTACACTGCCTGCATCACCAGCTCAGGGCAGGCGTGCTCCATGCCGTACCATTTTTTCCATACCTCGAGATCCTGAATGCGGAAATCCGCTGCCAAGTCAATCACACGCACCCCGGCCGTCAGCAATTCACGCGCCTGCTGCATGGCAATGCCGTTAGGTGTAGCGAAAAACACCACGTCGCACTTGCCCAGTCCGGCATCTTGCGGGTCGCAAAACTTCAAATCAATATGGCCGCGCAAATTGGGGAACATATCCGCGACCAGCATTCCGGCTTCTTTACGCGACGTAATCGCCACAATCTCCGCCTGCGGATGCCGCGCCAGCAAACGCAATAACTCCACACCCGTGTAGCCGGTGCCACCAACGATACCCACCTTGACCATCGGTCTTCCCTTCTTGCTGAAAACACCCTAATGATACCGCGAACGCACAATGAAAAAAGCCGCCCGATAAGGGGCGGCTTTTTTTGTGCTCCGAATGCTTAACGCTTGGAGAACTGCTTGGCCCTACGAGCTTTGCGCAAACCAACTTTCTTACGTTCGACTTCACGCGCATCGCGCGTCACCAGACCCGCTTTCTTGAGGGCAGGTTTGAGCTCCGCATCAAACTCGATCAGAGCACGCGTAATGCCGTGGCGAACTGCACCCGCCTGACCGGATTCACCACCACCATGCACATTCACCATGATATCGAACGTTGCGGCGTTATTGGTCAGCTCGAGCGGTTGGCGCACTACCATGCGGCCAGTTTCACGCGAAAAATACTCGTCGACAGGCTTGTCGTTGACGACGATATTGCCCTTGCCGGGCTTGATAAACACCCGCGCCACAGAACTCTTGCGGCGGCCAGTGCCGTAATAATAGTTTCCGATCATCGCTTATCCTCTGATTTCCAGCGCTTTGGGTTGCTGCGCAGCGTGGGGATGCTCCCCACCGGCATAGCACTTGAGCTTCTTGATCATGGCGTAGCCCAACGGGCCTTTAGGCAACATGCCTTTGACTGCTTTTTCCAGCGCACGGCCAGGAAAACGCGCCTGCATCTTGGCAAAAGTGGTCTCGCGAATACCGCCAGGGTAGCCGGTATGACGGTAGTACTTCTTGTCTTCCGCTTTATTGCCGGTTACTTTCAGCTTGTCCACGTTCACTACCACGATAAAATCGCCGGTATCCACGTGCGGAGTAAATATGGGCTTGTGTTTGCCGCGTAGACGATACGCAACTTCGGCTGCCACATGGCCGAGCACTTTGTCCGTGGCGTCAACCACGAACCAGTCGCGCACGACTTCATGCGCTTTAGCGGAAAAGGTTTTCATTCGAAACCCCTGAGAATCTGGATGAGGAAAGCCGCGCATTTTACGGCCATCTACAGCGGCTGTCAAACCACTGTTAGAATCCTGTTTCCACATTTACGCCAAACTCCATGAACTGGCTAGCTACCAACCTGATTAGCGCCGTGCTGCTACCGCCGCTGAACCTTATTTTGCTTGGTTTAGCCGGACTGCTACTGCTGCGCCGCCGGCCGGCGCTGGCACGCGTGCTGCTAATCGCAGCACTGGCATTACTGACGACCTTGTCCATGCCCGTAGTGGCAGATCGCCTGCTGGCGCAACTGGAAATCTATCCCGCCCTGGATCCGGCACATCTGCCGCAGGCCGATGCCATCGTCATTCTTGGCGCGGGCACCTACTTCGACGCACCTGAATATGGCGGCGACACCGTCGATTCTATGGCGCTGGAGCGGCTACGCTACGGCGCACGGCTGGCACGAATAACCGGCTTGCCCATCCTGGTCACAGGCGGCAAACCGGCTGGCGGCAAGCCCCAGTCCACGCTTATGCAAGCTGCGCTGGAACAGGACTTCCGCGTACCGGTACGCTGGGCGGAAGCGCGTTCCAACACCACGTGGGAAAATGCCCGCAACAGCCACGCCCTGCTCGCGCCAAGCGGAATACGTCGCATATTTCTGGTGACTCATGCCTGGCATTTGCCGCGCTCAGTTTACTCGTTTGAAAAAGCGGGTTTTCGTGTTATCCCTGCAGGAACCGGTTTTACTCTTGCAAAAACAGCTCACATTATGGATTTTATCCCACAGCCACGCGGCCTGCAGGCCAGTTATTACGCGACGCACGAAGCCATCGGGCTTATCTGGTATCGGTTAAAAGGCTAAAATTACCCCTCGCCAGAACAGGAGCCAAACATGCAAGCACGCATCAAATGGGTAGAAAACGTTGCATTTCTGGGAGAAACCGACAGCGGGCACGCGGTATTAATGGATGGCGCCCCAGAGGGTGGCGGCCGCAACCTGGGGCCGCGCCCGATGGAATTGGTGCTCATTGGCACCGGTGGCTGCACCGCCTATGACGTGGTGCACATCCTGAAAAAATCGCGTGCCGAGATCAGCGATTGCGTGGCAGAAATTCAGGCTGAGCGGGCTGACACCGACCCCAAGGTATTCATAAAAATACACTTCCACTTCATCGTCACCGGCAAAAACCTCAAGCCGGAACTGGTCGAACGTGCAATCAGTCTATCCGCGGAGAAATATTGCTCGGCCTCGATCATGCTCGGCAAAACCGCCACGATCACCCACGACTTCGAAATACGGGAAACGTGGCCGAACGAGGGCCGGCATGATAGCGGTTACGCCGGGTAACAGCGCACCGAGTAATAGGTATTGTGTTCGATCGATTGCAGCAGGCGGTCGATATTGGGATGCTTGCCGGGATGGGCGCGCGCGTCCTCGGCGTGCTCGGCGAATAGCGCCAGCGCTTCCTGCGCGGCTTTGGGTCCGACGCCGCCCCATTTGAGCGCGACGTGATAATACACGCGGAACGAACCGCTGCTGCCAGGCTTGTTTTCAATCACCGCCGCCACTTCGCCGTCTTCACCGAACAGCTTCATCAACCCGAAGGCATCCACGCTTTCCAGCTTTTCCAGGTTTTCTGCAAAATTCGTCATTACTTATCCCCCAGACGCACAAAGGCATGGATTATACCCAGTAAGCGGTTTTCGTCATTGCTTTCGAGGCCAGTTGCATTGCGTCCTTAACCAGCGCTGGCAGTTCACGAGCACCATGCGCTATTGCCGTCTCGGCATGACGCGCTTCGTCTTTCTGCATTTGCGCAACCACCGCGCGGCTCTTGCTATCCGCCTCCGGCAGCGCATCCAGATGACCGCCCAGATGCGCTTCGACCTGGTGCTCGGTTTCAGCCAGAAAACCGAGACTCCACTTGTCGCCCAATACCCCCGCCACCATGCCCAGCGCGAGCGAACTGGCATACCAGACCGGGTTCAACAGACTCTTGCGCCCACCCAGCGCGTGAATGCGCGATTCGCACCAGGCCAGATGCTCGGTTTCCTCACGCGCGGCGTCTTCCAGCGCCGTCCTGGCAGCCGGGTCGCGCGCGGTCAGCGCCTGCCCCTGATACAGTGCCTGTGCGCACACTTCCCCGACGTGGTTGACCCGCATCAGACCTGCCGCGTGTTTTTTGTCCGCCACCGTCAGCTCCGGCTCACTCAAATCGCCGCCAGGCAATGGGCGCGAACTCTGCGCCGGCGCCAGCAGGGTACGCAGACCCTTGTCGAATTCAATAATCAGTTTATCCAGTGTCATGGCCACAATACCTAACCCCAATATCCTGCGCAGGTTGCCTCGATACTTCAGGCTCCTGGCGTATTTAACCTCAAAAATATAAGCGCCGTTGACGCGTGCATCCGGCAATGCTACCCCAACCGCACCCCCGAATTATAGTGGACCACCATTTTCGGATAGCCATTGACATTTAAGATGCTAACCTGCTGAGATTTGGATGAAATTATTCAGCAGACGTTCGTCCAGATGATCGATAACGCTGATTATTAAGGCGTGGTAGCATAACCGGGATTTTGAAGGGAATAGCACGGATATGCTATGGAGAGACTTGCTGTTGTTATTTACCACGCCCTGTATTATCGGGGCGCGGCGGTTTGCTGTTTTGTCCACTTAACCCAGCCAATTCGGGCGGCCCATCTCGTAACGCTGGTAACCACAAGCATTATAAAAATAAGGAAAACTTAGCGTGCCTTCCATACCTCGCCTCCATATTGTCCTGCTGGCGAGCCTGCTCGCAACAGCAGGCTGCAGCGATTCCGCCCAGAAATATCTGTCCGAAGCCAGGCAACTGCAGGCAAAGGGCGACGACAAAGCCGCCATAATTCAACTCAAGAACGCCCTGCAAAAAGATGATAAAAACGCCGAGGCACGCTATCTGCTTGGTATTGCCTACAACCGTAGCGGCAATTACGCCTCGGCGGAAAAAGAGCTGCGCCGCGCGCGCGACGCCGGGTACGCCCCAGACAAGGTGGTGGTTGCGCTGGCCGAAGCACTGCAGGGGCAAGGTGCTTTCCAACGGGTGATTGACGAAATCACCCTGCCTCCGGATGCTTCCAGGCAGCTCCAGGCGCAGATCCTCGTCGCCCGCGGCAACGCGGAATTGGGTTTGAATGAGCCTGACAAAGCAGACAAACTGTTCAATGAAGCCCTCAAGGCGGCACCCAATTCCGCATCGGCGCATTTGGGGCTGGCACGCCTCGCCGCTGCCAAAGGCGGCTTGGACAGCGCACTCAGCGAAATCGAAAATGCCTTGAAGCTGGCGCCTACGGACCGCGACGCCTGGCTGATGAAAGCGGATCTGCTGCGCCTGAAAAATCAGCCCGAAGCCGCACTCGCTGCCTACCGCGAGGCGCTCAAAAGCGATCCAACCAACGCCGCCGCCCACCTCAGCATTGCCTCAATTTATCTGGCAAACAACAAACCCACGGAAGCCCAGCAGGAAATCGAAGCAGCGCGCAAACTCAACCCTAACAATCTTTCCGTGCGCTATATGCAGGCGCTGGTGGACTTCCGTGGCGGCAAGCTCGGCGCGGCGCGTGACAACCTGCAAGAGCTGCTAAAATCCGCGCCAGAATACCCACCCGCCCTGCTGTTGTCTGGCGCGGTAAACTACGCGCAGAGCTCATACGAACAAGCCGCAAGCCAGCTCGGCAAGGTGCTGGACAAAGCCCCGGCTAACGCATACGCGCGCAAGCTGCTTGCCGCCACCCAGGCCAAACTGGGCCAGAACACGCAGGCTCTGGCAACCTTGCAGCCACTCAAACCCGAGGAGTCAAACGACCCCCAATTGCTAGCGTTGGCCGGTGACCTTTACTTGCATACCAAGAATTACACCAAAGCCAACCAGCTTCTGGAAAAAGCCGCCACGATCGATCCCAAGAGCGCCTCCATCCGCACTGGTTTAGGCGTAAGTCGTCTTGCCAGCGGCGACACCGAGCGTGCGCTGGCCGACCTCGAATCCGCCGCAACGCTGGATACGGGAGCTGGGCCACACAAATCAGACACGGTGCTGATCCTGACACTGATGCGTGACAAGCAATACGACCGAGCCTTGCAAGCCATCGCTGCACTCGATAAAAAACAGCCCAACAACCCGATCACCTACAATTTGCGTGGCGGCGCGTATCTGGGCAAAAAAGACCTGGCCGATGCACGCAAGAGTTTCGAGCAGGCACTGGCAATCAAACCGGATTTTTTTCCGGCTGCGGCCAATCTTGCCCAACTCGACCTGCAGGCCAGCGATCCCGCCGCCGCACGCAAGCGCTTTGAAAAACTGCTCCAGCACGACGCCAACAACACCCAGTCGATGCTGGCGCTGGCCCAGCTGTCCGCCCGTGCAGGCCAGGAAAAGGATTACCTGAGCTGGCTGGAACGGGCTGCGAAAAGCACCCCTGATGCGGTGCAGCCGCGTCTTCTGCTGGCCGATTACTACCTGCGTAAAAACGACCTCTCCAAAGCCCTGGTGCAGGCCAGAGAAGCCCGCACCGCCAACCCAGACAATCCCGCCGCGCTAGACATGCTGGGCAGCGTCCAGCTGGCGGCGGGTGACAAAGACAACGCGCTCGCCAGCTTTCAGAAACTGGCCGAAATGGCGCCGCAATCGCCCGCTGTTCAGATCCGTCTGGCCAATGCACAGCTTGCTCTCAAACAAACCGACCAAGCACGGGCGTCGCTTAATCGAGCACTCCAGCTCAAACCCGATTTCCTTGACGCCCAGGCCGCACTGATTGCCCTCGATGCCCAGGGTGGGCGCTACGACCAGGCAATCCGGATGGCGCACAAGGTCCAACAACAGCTGCCACGACTCCCCGTCGGCTGGATATTGGAAGGCGATACGCTGCTGATGCAAAAACAGCCCGCCCTGGCGCTACAAAAATACGAAACAGCCTGGCGCCTGCAAAACAGCGGTCCGCTGGCGGTTAAACTCCACAACGCCAAAGTGCTGTCCGGCAAAGCGGCTGAGGCGGATGCCGGACTGCTGGCCTGGCTCAAGGCGCACCCCGATGATGCCGCAAGTCGCCTCTACCTTGCACAGAGCGCCATGGAACGTGGCAACTACCCGCTGGCCAACGAAAACTACGCCGTGTTGCTGCAAAAGTCCCCCAACAACATGATGCTCCTCAACAACTACGCATGGAGCCTGCAACGCGCCGGCGATCCCCGCGCACTGAGCTATGCAGAGCAAGCCTACAAACTGGCACCCGACAACCCCGCAGTGCTGGACACGCTGGCCGGCATCCTGGTCGCGCAGGGCAAGACCGCGCGCGGACTGCAACTGCTGCAGCAGGCGCTATCCAAGGCGCCCGACAACGCCGAAATCCAGTACCACTACGTGCAGGCGCTGGCAAAATCAGGGGATGCTGTGCGCGCCCGCGGCGAGCTTGAGCGCCTGCTCGCCAGCGGCAATGCGTTTTCCCAGGAAGCTGAAGCACATACCTTACTCAAGCAACTGCAATCCGCTGGACATTAGCCACCGAGATTCGAGTACCTTTTTCAGGGAATAAACATGCTACTTAAACCAATCCAGTCCGCTTTGATCCTCGCATTACTGGCTACATCCACCCTTCAAGGCTGCGACCACAACGCCAACCTGACCGAGCAGCAACTCATCCAGCGCGCCAAGGATTTTGAGGACAAAGGCGACCTCAAAGCAGGCGTGATTGAACTGAAAAGCGCCCTCCAGAAAAATCCCAACAGCCCGCAAGCCAGGTTGCTACTCGGGCAAATCTATCTGAAAGACGGCATGGGTGCAGAAGCTGAAAGCGAACTGCAGAAAGCTCAAAAACTGGGTGTAAGTCAGGAAACCATCAAACCCCTTCTCGGCGAAGCCTTGTTGCTGATGGGGAAATACGATCGCGTACTGGCCGAAATTCAACCCGACGACACGACCTCCAAGCCAAACCTGGCGCGCATTTATCAAATGCGCGGCGAAGCTTTACTTAAGACAGGAAAATTGCAGGAGGCGTGCAATCTGTTTCAGCAATCGCTCGATACCGATACCAATAACCCACCCACCTATTGGGGTCTAGCGCAATGCGCCGTAGCGGGTAAGGACATGAGCAAAGCCAAAGCATTGCTCGATACCGCACTCAAGATCAATGACAAGAGGGCCAAGTCATGGGTATATATGGGCGACCTGGAACAACAGAATAACAACCCACAGGCGGCTCTTGCTGCGTACACAAATGCAGTAAAAGCCGATCCGAATAGCCTGGAAGCACTCAGCAAGCACGCCACCCTCAACATCGCCCTCGGTCAGCTGGAACCAGCCAAAACAGACATTAAAAAAATCAGCTCGCTGGCTCCCCATTCGCTGCTTGCCAATTACTCTCATGCATTATTGTCATTCAAACAAGGTGACTTTTCTGCAGCCCGGGACTCGCTGCAGGAAGCCCTTCAAATTGCACCGGATTACCTCCCCAGCCTTCTGTTGTCTGGCGCTGTAAATTATTCAATGGGCTCGTATGAACAGGCCGCAAGTCAGCTTAACAAAGTACTTGAAAAAGTACCTGGCAACCCGTATGCACGCAAACTACTGGCTGCCACCCAGGTTAAACTCGGTCTGGACCAGCGGGCACTGGCAACATTACAACCACTGATGCCGGAACAGTCCAATGACACTGAATTACTGACACTTGCGGCCAATATATATTTTCACGCCAAGGAATATACCAAAGCCAATCAAATGCTGGAGAGAGCCGCTGCGATTGATCCAAAAAACGCTGCAATCCGTACCGGCCTGGGCGTCAGCTTGCTTGCCAGCGGCGAAACCGAACGCGCACTTGCAGACCTTCAATCTGCTTCAGCGCTGAACGTCGGATCAGACGCTTACAAGGCAAATACGCTACTTGTCATGACATTGCTTCGTGACAAGCAATTCGACCGCGCCCTGCAGGCCATCGACGATCTGGACAAGAAACAGCCTAACAACCCGATCACCTACAATTTCCGCGGGGGCGCCTACCTGGGCAAGAATGATCTGGCCAATGCGCGCAAGAGTTTCGAGCAGGCGCTGGCAATCAAACCGGATTTCTTTCCCGCGGCAGCCAATCTGGCGCAGCTTGATCTGCAGGCGAAGAATCCAGCGGCTGCACGCAAACGCTTTGAGAGCATCCTCAATGCGGACAAGAATAACTTGCAGGCCATGATGGCCCTGGCCGAACTGGCCTCCATCAGCAAACAGGAAAAGGACTATGTCGGCTGGCTGGAAAAAGCGGTCAAATCACACCCTGAAGCCATCCCTCCACGCACAGCCCTCACGCGTTATTACCTTACCAAAAACGAGCCCCAGAAAGCGCTGGCATTGGCAAATGACGCTGTAAATGCCAACCCGGATAATCCGGACGCGCTGAACTTGTTGGGTGCCACACAAATGGCCACTAACGACAAGGCTGGCGCAATCATCACTTACACAAAGCTGGCGGGCAAAGGGAAGCCTTCCGCAGCGGCTTACTGGCACCTGGCACTTGCCCAACTCGCAAACAAGAACCCAAATGAAGCTCGCACTGCATTGCAGACAGGGCTGCAGCTCGATTCGGGCAACATGCAAATACTGGACACCTTGCTGGGTTTGAACCTGGCTGAGAAAAAACTTGAGCCCGCCTTGCAGATTGCCCGGCAAATCGAAGCAAAGCATCCCGAAATGCCCTTGGGTTATGAACGTGAAGCCGACATTCTGGTTGCGCAGAAGCAGCTTCCCCAAGCCATCAAGGTTTATACGCAAGCACTGGAAAAAGGCGCAGGATCCACGGTGTTTATCAAGCTTTTGAATGCGCAATTCGACTCCGGAGCCATCAAAGTAGCGGAGCAGGGTCTTCGCGACTGGCTCAAACAACATCCAGGCGACAACGCTGTACGCGCCTACGCTGCCGAATACTACATAAGCGCGGGCCGAAATAAGGACGCCATTACCGAATACCTGGAAATCCAGAAACAGGCGCCTGACAACGCATCAATCCTCAATAACCTTGCCAGCTTGTTCCTGCTTGAAAAAGATACCCGTGCACTGCCAACCGCAGAGCATGCCTTCAAACTCTCGCCAGACAGCCCCGCGATACAGGACACTCTGGGCTGGATACTCGTGACGCAAGGCCAGACTGCGCGCGGCCTGGATCTATTACGCAAGGCTGTGGCCAAAATGCCCGACGAACCCAACGTGCGCTATCATTACGCAACTGCTTTGGCGAACAGCGGAGATAAAGCCCAGGCCCGCCAGGAATTGAGCAAACTGCTGGCAGATCATCCGAAATTTCAGGAGGCTGCGGCAGCCAGGAAATTATTGAATACCCTGTAGATATATCCGGTGCGTAGCACCATGCCTCGTCCTGGAACAGGTTGGCAAATTCAGGCTTTGATAGCCGCTGATTTGCTCGGTTGTTGTAGCATTTGAGAAACCAGCGCCTGATGTATCGCATCGGGCGTTTTGTATTTTAAGGCGTGGCGCGGTCGCTCATGGCTGCAAGTGTCGATTGCCTGGCCGATGACGATAGCCGCCTGTTCAATGCTTCTGAGTGCTTCCGGGTTGGGTCGTTAAGAGCTCGTTTCTAGCAGGACAGCACAAACAAATAAGAAAAGCCCCATGTTTCCATGGGGCTTAATCCTGATGCTGCGAATGTAGTAGCGTTTAAACGCTACACGTCGGGCTTCAGCTGTTACGCTTTGCGACGGCGAACCGAAGCAGCCAGACCAACCAGTCCCAGACCGATCAAAGCCAGTGAGCCAGGCTCTGGAACAGACAAACGGTATTGACCATTGTTTGAAAGATAGAGGTCCGTGCTACCGTTTGCGGTGACTGGGTCCACTACATCGGGGTTAAATGCGCTGTTATAGGCGGACGTCAATGAAGTTGGAACTACAGTGCCGGCTTGATTGATCACGTTGGTAGTCGCGAAACCAAGGACGAAGGGATCGGCTAACAAAGTGGACAAATCGGTCATGCTACTGTTAAAGAAATACCCGGGCAACATGCTGGTAGCTTTGAAAACAATCGATACCGTACCATTCGGCAGCGTGCTGTTTGCAAGCAGGTTAGCGCTACCTGTTTGCAGGTCAAACACTGCGATTTGGGTCGCGCCCGAAAAAACATTAAGCGAGCCGGTAGCAAAGTTCAATTGCCCACCCGTGGTTCCGGTACCCGTACCCAGAAATGCAGCAGTCAAGTAAGGACTGAGAATCGTTCCATTAGGTGGTCCACCATCAACGCTCAATACATTAAAGCTGCCAGCTTCATTGAAGGAGAATGTAGTTAAGGTATTGAAAGTGTTATGAACATATGAAATGCCAGTTAGATCCGCGTAATCCTTGACCAAGGTTGGCGCATTGCCACCGGCACCATCGGTATCCAGATACCAGTTGGTCAGCGTTGCATTTGCCGAACCTGCAACAGCCAGGCCGGATACTAATGCCAGAGCTGTGAGAGTGCTTTTGATTGCTTTCATGATAAATCTCCGTAAGCGAAGTGGAAAATTTTTGTCGGATACGATTTTCAGAGCTTTTTCTCTATCGCATCAAACGTAGTCTGCATAAAGCACGACCCATGCCAGCCAAAAATAAGATTTACTATATACATACAATACAAATAGTTACGAATACCTCTGCCAAGATTTCCCGTTTTCCAAATGGAATAAAAAAAATGTTGTAAAAATCCTCGACAGATAAACGATGGCTAGTAAAAGATTCAGCCATCTTGCAACACCAGGGCATCAATTTTTTTGCGCGTCGATCTCGCCCAAGGTCTAGGCCCCGCCCCGGTTCGTCCCATGAAGAACACCCGCTCGACCTTCCCGGCTCCGAGCAAGCCACCTAAGCGTTCATTCAAGCGCCCCACCTGCGCCAGTGCGGCTTGCGTCCGGGTAAAGGCCAATCCCTGGCGGTGATAGCGGGTAAAGATCACCGGCGTCATCTCCGGCTGGATCAGCCAGCCCAGGCGCGTGGCAGTCAGCCAGAAGCGCTGCATGGCGCGGCCGGCGGCGATGTAGTCGTCCACGGAGACGAGCGGCGCGGGGGCAATCAGAGCGAAGTGGGCGCCACAGCGCAGGCCGGGAAGCAGGTCCAGCTGAAGTCGGGGCGGCAGGTGCCCTAAAAGATAAGTGTTAAAAAATCCGACACGCCCCCAACTGACCATGACCCAGCGCATGAAGCGCGCGGTCAGCGGGTCAACGCCAACCGCCTGGCCCGGAACCTTGTCGGTGCTGAATTGGGCCCCCCATTCGATGATGGACTTGTGCACTACGTAGGCTTCGGGGATGGTGAGGCGCACCTTGGCGTTGTCGAACATGAACCTGGCCAGGCGCCAACGCTGGGCCAAGCCTTCGTACCAGACCACGGAATAGCCCTCAGGCAAGGAACCGGCGAGGGCCTGTTTTTGCTCGCCGCTCAGGGGCCGGGTGGACATGGGGCGGCGCTGGACCACGCGCGTTTCAATGCAGGGCAGCAAGGGATCGGGCGTCATGCCCGCTTCTGGCCGGAAGCGCACATCGAACAACAAGTGGGTTTCCGGCGTGTCGGGCCGGCGCTGGATAGTGGCTGAGCGCCCCGTGGCGCTGGCGGCGATGACCATGGTTTCCAGCAGCGCACCGATGGCCAGCTGGCTGGCGTGACCATCCAGGTCATAAACCACATGGTCGCGGGTATCGAGACCGTGCACCAGAATGTGTTCGTCGCCGAGAATCTCGAAACGCCACGGCTGTGTGTTGTCGCCGCTGGGTGCCCAGCGCGCCAGATCCAGGATGCGTTCGAGGTGTTGCGCAATGGCATTCATCCTAGATTCCCAGTTGATGACGGGCGATGGCGATGGCCAGCCGGTTAAAAGGATGGCGGTTGCCGCCCGGCCGCCAGGTATGCGCCAGCTTGTTGCGGTAGCCATCGAACTGGATGCCGTGGGGAGCCGCCCAGACCTTGCCGCGGTCGAGCAATATCTTGAGAGCTTCGCTGGCGGCGACGCCGGCACAGAGCTGGCAGGCCATGATGGTGGAGGGACCACGACGTTCCTTGAGATTGACGCGGGTTTTGTCCGCCAGGTAATGGCGATGCAACAGGGCGGGTGCAAGGCCGACCAGAAAACGCACGGCTTTTTCCAGTTCGGATCGACCGTCCAGCTGGAAGTAGTCTTCGAAACTCATGCCGCCGGGCAGGAAGTTAAGCAGCGCAGCACTCATGCCGAGGGGGGCGACGGTGACCGCCGGGATGCCGTGTTGGGCGCAATGGGCGAAAACCCGCTCGCGCGCATCGAAAGCGAAGAAGTCGAGACCGTCGATATAGAGATCCACGTCCGTGAAGAAAGCCTGGAGATTGTCCTCGTTCACGCCTTGCGGATAAATGGCCAGGTCGGATTCAGGGTTGATGTCCCGCGCCATTTCGGCCAGAACTTCGACTTTGGGGCGTTCCAGGTTGCTCATGCCGGCGCCGGCCTGACGATTGAAGTTGGCAAGCTCGAAGGTGTCCAGATCGGCTATGTTAAATTTTTCGACACCGAGGCGGGCGAGCGTCAACAGATGAAAACCGCCGACGCCCCCCATACCGGCGATGGCCACCCGCTTGTGACGCAGGCGCTCCTGCTCATCATGAGTAACCCAGCCGATATTGCGTGAAAATGCAGCTTGATAGGAGAAACCGGACATAGCCAGAACCCGTTGGGTAACAGGGGGAGTATAAAGTGCGCCCGTCCGGGTGTCAGCTATCGGTTCCGTGCAGCAGGCGCTGGGTGATGCCCTCTTCATCCTGCTGTGAAAATCCATACGGATACAAGGATTTTTCGCCTGGCGGCTTGTGCGTCAACCCCCCCAGCTCTTCGATCTGCTGCCTGGCGTAGGACAAATCCAGGCGCAACAGCACAGCCGGTGCATTGACGCGACTGCACATGCGCTCCTCGCCTAACAGCTCAAAGCCCAGCATGCGCCGATAAAAGCCCACATGCCGGGGATTCACCTCGATCACAAAATCAGTGCCCTGGTGGATATTGTGGCCATAGATGAAAGAGATATGAAACAGCGCAGCGAGAACGGGCTTGGAACCGAGGCCTTCATCCAGCGCAAGCTTGATGATCTCGCATACGCGCCGTCCTTGGGCGCGCAGACTATCCACTTCCGGCTTGTACAGCTCATCCACCAGCAAGCCAACCGGGGAATCCAGACCCAGGGTGAGCGTCCCTACGATCTTGTCAGCATCGAACGCAAGCAGCGTGATGCGATTCGGGTCATGGCCCATCGCGCTGGTCTGATAACCACGCCAGGAATACATTTTTTGTATCAGCAGACTGGCTGACTGCACCCGGTCCTCGTTGGCTGCCAGCCGAATCTTGAATTTCTGCTGGCCGAGCGTGATATTTTTGACGCTGACCTGGTCACCGCTTTGCGGGATGCACAACTCCCTCAGCTTGTGGGGAGACTGAAACTCCACGATGGTCCTGGACCACTCATCTGCCGGTTTTCTGCGTTGAATAGTCATTATTTCACCACTCATGGTACTAGCTGCTGATTGACGAAATACAAGTTATAGCTGTTTATTGAATTTAACGGACAAAAATGTAGATTGTTTAGCAAAAACCGACAATGGAACAAAAAGTTAGCAGCGCAATACCATTAACCCAACCCGCGCCTGACGCCAGGGGTTCTTCTATTCAGAAGGAGCCTGCCTTAACCACGCTGCTGCATTCATGGCAAAGTAAGTAAGGATTCCATCCGCCCCAGCACGCTTGAAGCATAGCAGGGATTCCATCACGCATTTTTTTTCGTCCAGCCAGCCATTGGCGGCGGCGGCCTTGAGCATGGCGTATTCGCCGCTCACCTGATAAGCATAGGTCGGCACGCCGAAGGAATCCTTTACCCGCCGCACAATGTCCAGATACGGCATACCGGGCTTGACCATGACCATGTCCGCGCCTTCGGCGATGTCCAGCGCGACTTCGCGCAGCGCCTCGTCGCTGTTGGCGGGATCCATCTGGTAGGTTTCCTTGCTGCCCGCGCCCAGATTGGCAGTGGAGCCCACCGCATCACGGAATGGCCCATAAAAGCTGGAAGCATACTTGGCGGCATACGCCAGAATACGCGTATGGATGTAGCCCGCAGCATCCAGCGCATGACGGAGGGCGCCCACCCGGCCATCCATCATGTCCGATGGCGCCACCACGTCGGCTCCGGCTTCGGCGTGCGCCAGGGCTTGTCGCACCAGCACAGCGATCGTCGCATCGTTCATCACATAGCCCTGTGCGTCGATCAGACCGTCCTGGCCATGGCTGGTGTAGGGATCGAGCGCGATGTCGGTAATGACCCCCAATCCGGGAAATTTCTGCTTGAGTGCGCGCACGGTGCGCGGCACCAGGCCATCGGGGTTATATGCCTCTTCCGCACCCGGCGTTTTCAATCCCGGTTCGATTACCGGGAACAACGCCAGCGCCGGGATACCCAGGGCGACACACTGCGCAGCCACCTCCAGCAGCAGATCCAGAGAAACCCGGCTTACCCCCGGCATCGAATTGATTGCCTCGGTCCGGCTCGCGCCATCCAGCACGAAAACCGGGTAGATCAGGTCATCCACGGACAGCTGGTTCTCGCGCATCAGTCGACGTGAAAAATCGTCCCGGCGCATGCGCCGCATCCGGGTCTGTGGGTAGTTGCCATTTATGCTAATAATCATATTAATCAAGTAGTTGATAAAGAATTTAAAAAAATTGAACTTCTTTAATAACAGTCTATCTTAGTAAGTAGACGGCTCGCTGCCGTCTCCCGCTTCTCCTCCCTGAGCGGGCGCCTCGACACCAGTTGAGGCATTTTCGGCCCCGGTTTTACTCCCCTTTAACCGGGGCTTTTTTATGCCCGTCATTTGCGTTGATGCCGAGCCAGCGCGCAAACACTTCACCCGCTTCATCCATCCCCAAGCGCTTGGGACTGGAAAACAACTGCGCAGTATAGAGCGGCGACAAGGCCGCCAGTTCCTTTTGCACAAAGCGCAAAGTGGCAATGGAATCACTGCGATTCAGCTTGTCGCTTTTGGTCAGCAGGCAGTGTACCGGCTTGCCCGTTGGCAGAAACCATTCCAGCATCTGACGGTCCAGGTCGGTCATCGGATGACGCGAATCCATAATCAGAATCAGACCGGCAAGTTGCTCACGCTGCGCCAGATACTGCGCCAGCAGCTCACGCCAATGATCTTTGATGGCGCCCGGCACTTTGGCATAGCCGTAGCCGGGCAAGTCCACCAGAAAGCGGCTGTTCCCCAGACTAAAATAATTGATGTGCTGGGTGCGCCCCGGCGTCTTGCTGACAAACGCCAGCCGGGTCCGGTTGGCCAGGGTGTTGATTGCGCTTGACTTGCCGGCATTGGAACGCCCGGCAAAAGCCACCTCGATGACGCTTTCTGCGGGCAGGTCGCGCAAATGGTTAACAGTGGTGTAAAACTCTGCTTGCTGAAATAGGTTCATGTAAAGAAATCCTGGGGGAACTGGCGTCGAAACCAAAACGCAGCTAAAATATTAGCTTTTTAGAATGTTACGGTAAGAGGAACTCACTAAAATGAAATACACCATGGCGCTTGCGGCGCTTGCCGCGTTCACTGCCTTCTCTCCAGCTCAAGCTGAAGTCACGTCGAAAGGTGATCCAGCCAAAGCTCAACAGTTAGTGACCTCGGTTTGCGCAGCCTGCCACGGTGCAGACGGCAACAGCATGGCACCGACCAACCCGAATCTGGCTGGTCAACATGCTGAGTATATCACCAAGCAATTGATGAACTTTAAGTCTGGCGACCGCAAGAACGCGATCATGCAAGGGATAGTCAGCTCTAACAACCTGACCCCGGACGACATGCAAAACCTGGGCGCCTACTTTGCCGCACAGACGCCAAAACCCGGCAGCGCAAAAAACAAAGCGCTGGCGCTGGAAGGCGAAAAAATCTTCAAGGGCGGCAATGCTGGTAGCGGCGTGCCCGCTTGTGCTGCATGTCACGGCCCCACCGGCGCCGGCATTCCAGTTCAATTCCCGCGCCTGGCCAGTCAGCACAGCGAATACATCCTGGCTCAGCTGAACAACTTCCGCACTGGCGAACGCGCCAACGACGGCGGCAAAATGATGCGTACCATCGCCTCCAAAATGACCGACGAGGAAATGAAAGCTGTTGCCGAGTACATTTCCGGCCTGCATTAATTAAACTGCCTGCCGGAACCTGCCGGCATATAAGCAATCAATAGGGGGTGGCGCGAGTCACCCCCTATTTTTCCAGGCACGCCATGAGTAAATCATCCGCCACATTCTCAAAGTCAGTGTACGAGCTGATGAGTTCGATGCGCTTCGCCATCAGCCTGCTCACCGTGCTGGCCATTGCCTCAATCATTGGTACGGTGCTCAAGCAGAACGAGCCCTATCAGAATTACATCATCCAGTTCGGTCAGTACTGGTTTACCGTATTCGAATGGCTGGGGCTATATGACGTTTACCGTACAACATGGTTTGTGACCATTCTGGCTTTCCTGGTCGCATCAACCAGTACCTGCATTTACCGCAATCTTCCCAGCATGCTGCGCGAGATGCGCAGCTACCGCGAACAGGCCAGCGAAAACTCGTTGCGGCACTTTCAGCATCATGCGGAATTTTCCGCACCTGTCCCACCGCTGGAGGCGCTAACCCAATACCTGACCGAACAAGGCTATCGTTACAAACAGCGCGCACTGGATAACGGCGCAGGCACGCTGCTGGCAGCCAAAGTCGGCAGCGTCAACCGGCTCGGTTATATTTTTACCCATTCCGCTATCGTGATCATCTGTCTCGGCGCCCTGCTGGACAGCAATATCCCGCTCAAGATTGAACAGACATTTGGCCTGAAACGCATTGAAACGCGCGACATCCCCGAGAGCCAGGTGCCGGCCGCCAGTCGCCTGGCGCCTGACAGCCTGTCGTTCCGGGGCAACGTCACCATCCCCGAAGGCTCCAGTGCCGACGTGGTGTTTCTGAATATCGCCGATGGCTACATGGTGCAGGATCTGCCATTCACGATCGCGTTGAAAAAATTCCACATTGAACACTACAGCACCGGACAACCGAAAAGCTTTGCCAGCGACATTGCCATTCTCGACAAAGCCACTGGCAAGCAGCTGCTGCAACACACCATTACCGTCAATCACCCACTCATCTATGACGGCATTGCGATCTTCCAGGCCAGCTTCGGCGATGGCGGAACCAAGCTGAAAATGAATGGCTGGAACCTGCTCGACCCCAGCGGCAAGCCGTTCGATGTAAATGGCACGGTGAATAGCAACACCAAAATCACTGCAGATAATCAGCAATACACATTGGAATTCACCGATTTCCGCCCATTCAATATCGAAAACACCGGTGAGATGCCTGCATCCAAGCAGCAGAATCAAGATGCGCGCAGCCTGATTGGCGGCAATGCGGTCGCCGACAAAAGCAACCTGCACAATGTCGGCCCCAGTTTCCAGTATAAGGTGCGCGATGCCCAAGGCCAGGCACGCGAATACAGCAACTATATGCTGCCCTTGCTCATCGACAAGCGCTGGTACATGCTCTCCGGCGTGCGTAACACACCCGGCGAGCCACTCCACTACATACGCTTTCCACTGGATTCTGACCGACGCCTGGAAGGCTTCATGCGCCTGCGCGGCATCATGCTCGATCCTGCCCAGCACGCTGAAATCGCACGCCGTTTCGCCGCCAGCGCATTACAGGGCGACAAAGTGCCCGCCGACGTGCGCACCAAACTGGCTGACAGCACGAACAAAGTGCTGGATCTGTTTGCCAAGGGCGGTTATCAGGCGCTGTCCGATTTTATCGAAAAACACATTCCGGCCGCCGAGCGCGACCGCGCTGCGCAGACCTATCTGAAAATTCTCGAGCTATCCACGTTTGAAGCCTACATCATGGCGCAGCAACAGGCCGGGGCGCCGGCACCCAAGGCCGACGAGGAAACCGGGTGGTTTATCCGCGATTCGCTCAACAGCATCAGTGATATCTTTTTCTATGGCGCGCCCGTCTATCTGCAGCTTGCCGAATATGACCAGGTCAACGCCAGCGGCTTGCAGTTGACACGCTCACCCGGCGAGAATATTGTTTTCGGTGGCTCCGCCCTGCTGGTGCTGGGCATATTTTCCATGTTCTTCATCAGGGAACGAAGGCTGTGGCTACTCGTCAAACCCGGGCATGTCCTGTTTGCCATGTCCAGCAATCGCAAGACTCTGGATTTTGAAAAAGAATTTGAGCGCCATAAACAGCGCATTTCTGAAATCGTGAAGGACTAAAGCCATGGAATTAACCCAAACCGCTCCGCAGGAATCGTTTTTCAAGCGCCTGTCATGGTTCGACTGGTTATTCGCCGCTTTTCTGATCGGCGGTGCCGGATACGCGTTGAATCTGTATAGCAGCTACATGAATGTCTACGACAAAAGCATTTTGCTGGCTGCCGTGGGGGTATTTTCCGTGCTTGGCTGGAACTGGAAACCCATCCGCCCGCTGATGATTGCAGTGGCGCTGCTGAGCCTGTTTGCCATATCGGACTATCACGGCGTGCTCGCCCGTGCCAATCAGGCGTTTTTCCTGAAGTACCTGTTTGCCAGCCAGTCCGCCATCATGTGGATGAGCGCACTGTTCGTCATGGCTACGTTGAGCTACTGGATCAGTCTGGCATCACGCTCCGAATTCGCCGCCAAGGTCGGCAGCGGACTTACCTGGGCCGCCATCCTGATGGGGTTGGTCGGCATGATGGTGCGCTGGTATGAGTCGTATCTGATCAGCCCGGATGTGGGCCACATTCCCATTTCCAACCTGTACGAAGTTTTCATCCTGTTTTCCATCATTACCTCGCTACTGTACCTGCACTACGAACGCATCTATAACAACCGCCAACTGGGTGCTTTCGTGTTGCCCGTGATCAGCGCGGCAGTAGGGTTTTTACTGTGGTACGCGTTTGACCGCCAGGCACAGGAAATCCAGCCGCTGGTGCCTGCGCTGCAATCCTACTGGATGAAAATCCATGTCCCGGCCAATTTCATCGGCTATGGCTCGTTTTCCCTCGCCGCCATGGTGGGTATCGCCTACCTGCTCGCGTCCAGGGGCATTCTCGCCTCGCGTTTGCCGAAACTGGAAGTGCTTGATGATCTCATGTACAAATCCATCGCCGTTGGTTTTGGCTTCTTCACCATTGCCACCATTCTCGGTTCCCTGTGGGCAGCGGAAGCCTGGGGCGGCTACTGGTCATGGGATCCCAAGGAAACCTGGGCGCTCATTGTCTGGCTCAACTACGCCGCCTGGCTGCATATCCGTCTGGTCAAAGGCTTGCGTGGTCCGATGCTGGCCTGGTGGGCCGTCGTCGGTCTGTTCGTGACCCTGTTCGCCTTCCTCGGCGTGAACATGTTCCTGTCGGGCTTGCACTCCTACGGCACGCTCTGAGTGCCGCCGCGCGACGTCCTTTAGCTTGGGAAAACACAGCGCGGCATAGTGCAGATAGCTGATCCACAAAAAAGGCACCCCATAGATTGCGGGGTGCCTTTTTTAATGGATTGATGCACTGTTCAAGCCACGTCGAACACATCCTTGTAAGCGGTGTAATAGGTGATAAACGCCACAGGAAGCATGACCAGGAAACCGAGCATCAGCGGTATGGCCGCGACCACGAACAGGGCGAACACGATCATCCCGTAAACCAGGAAAGGGATTGCATTCGTCCATGCCGCGCGCATGCTGAGCTTCATCGCATCCACCGCACCCATGTTGCGAAACACCACCAGTGCGGGCGCAAACCAGTACGCCATCAACAAGGGCACCAGCAAGACCAGCGCCACCAATACAGCAAGTGTGGCGCCGCTGCCGAGCATTTCCGGCGTGACAACATTAGCCGCATCCGGGTGTCCCTGCAGCATCAGCGTGACCAACGCCCCGCCCCCCAGCGCCATCATCACGCCGGCGATCAGGATCAGTCCCACCAGGTAAATGCCGCCTATGGTCACCAGTTGCGCACCATGCGACTTGAAGCCGGCGAACAGGTGTCCTATTTCCAGTTCTTCACCCGATTCCATCGCCTTGCATCCGAGCATCAGCCCTGCGGTGAAGGCGGGGGAGATGAGCTGAAATACCACGCTACCGATGCGCGGGATAATCCCCAGCAAACCTGCCAGCAAAAAAATACTGACGGACAATGCAATCCAGATCAGCGGACTTTGCTTGAACAAGCCAAACGCCTGTTTGACCCACAGCCAGCCGTGGCTGGCAGGTACGCGACGAAATTCCGGAATGGTTTGCATGGTGTTTACCTGTTGGGCTCGTTCATGAATAACTTTGGATTTACGCCGGAAATCAAACCCAAACGCGCTGCAGCTGCGACTGTGCGGTTACGCGCTGACGCAAAATGCGTTCAAAATGCCCTGGATCCTTGGCGTGGGTGAGTTCGCCCGGACGCGGAAAGTGCAAGTCATGCAATCGCGACACCCAGAAGCGCAGCGCAGCCGCCCGCAACATCACCGGCCAGGCACCGCGCTCGATTGGTGCAAATGGCCGTGTCGCATGATACGCGCCGAGCAAAGCCAGCATACGTGCCTCATCCAGCGCACCGTCAGCACTCACGCACCAGTCATTGACGGCAATCGCCACATCGTAGAGCCATACATCGTGACAGGCAAAATAGAAGTCGATCACCCCGCCCAGGCGTTCGCCGTCAAACAGCACGTTATCGCGGAACAGGTCAGCATGGACGACACCGCGCGGCAAGTCCTGCAGGCGGTGCAGCGCCTGAAAGCGCACCTCGTCGTTCAACAGCCGCGCCACCTCGGCGTCCAGAAAGGGCTCAACCTGCTGGGCGGTAGCCCGCCACCATGCAGCGCCACGCGGATTGATACGGCGAATGGGGAAGGTCTTGCCCGCCAAATGGATATCCGCGAGGGTTTCACCCACTTGGGCGCAATGCGCGATATCCGGCGTTTCCAATGACTTACCCGACAGACACGAGACGATACTGGCCGGCTTGCCATTCAGGCTGGCCAGCAGACTGTCGGCGATATTCGCAACCGGCTGCGGGCACGGCACGCCATGCCGTGCCAGGTGATCCATGAGATTGAGAAAGTACGGCAGCTCTTCATGGGTCAACTTTTCGAACAGCGTCAATACATAACGGCCATGCGTGGTGGTGAGAAAATAATTGGTGTTTTCAATCCCCGAAGAAATGCCGTCGAGCTCGACCAGCGTGCCGATGGCATACTGGCCGAGCCAGGCGCTGGCTTCGTCGGGGGTGACGGTGGTGAATACGGACATGGTTACAAGGAGGACAGTGGCCGCACACGGACGGCCGGAATCAGAACGTTGAAATTACCACTCGTGCACCACCCACATGGGCGGATGCACGTTTGAATCCAGCCCGTCCTTGCGCGCAAACGTGCCGTCGCCCAACTGGTCGATCAGATAATAGGGCTTGCCCACGGCAGGCGTGACCTTGATCATGTAGAGCTTGCCGTGGATCCGGTATTCCTCGATCTTCTCCTGGCCACGTTTCTTGATGGTGATCTGCGGCGCATTGGCATCATCCCCGGTCAGGCCGGGCGGCGGTGGTGGCGGAGCATCCGGCAAAGGCTGCAGGTCTTTGGGGCGATCCGCAGCGGCAACAGCAAGGGGCAGTCCTATGAGCAAGGCAGCAATGAGGCGGCGCATGATGGCGTCCTTAATTTGTGTAATTGTTCTAATTTTAGCAGAGCACGCAACAGCGCCCTACAAATAAAGCTGAATTTCGCGTTCCCTGGCCGAAGGCTCGAATCCACGTTTTTCGTAGTGGTCGAAAATCGCGCACACCACATCTTCGGGCTGATCGATCACCTTGATCAAATCCATATCCTCCGCGTTAATCATGCCTTCATTCACCAGTGTGGCCTTGAACCAGTCCAGCAATCCGCGCCAGAACGGCTCATGTACCAGAATAATGGGGATTTTGCGAGTCTTGCCAGTCTGCACCAGGGTAAGCGCTTCCATCAGCTCATCCATGGTACCAAAGCCGCCCGGCATAACAACGTAAGCCGAGGCGAATTTGACGAACATTACCTTGCGCGCAAAAAAATGCGTAAAACTCTGCGAGATGTCCTGGTACGGGTTGTCGTGCTGCTCGTGCGGTAGCTGGATGTTCAGTCCCACGCTGGGCGATTTGCCGAAATAGGCGCCCTTGTTGGCGGCTTCCATAATGCCGGGGCCACCGCCCGAGATGACTGAAAAACCCGCATCCGAGAGTTGGCGCGCGATGCGCTCGGTAAGCATGTAGTAGGGGTGGTCGACGGGGGTACGCGCGCTGCCGAACATGCTCACCGCCGGGCGTATCTCGCCCAGGCGTTCGGTGGCCGATACAAACTCTGACATAATCTCGAACATGCGCCAGGATTCGCGCGCGTTATAGCCCGCATGGGCGGCAAGCTCAGGATCAGCAGGCAGAGGCAATTTTTGTTTAAGCATTTTGGGATATCGTGGTGACTAAAAAACTGCTGTTGGTGGACGGATCGTCTTATCTGTATCGGGCGTTTCACGCGCTGCCGGATATGCGCAACGGCGCCGGTGAACCCACCAGCGCCATTTACGGCGTACTCAACATGCTGCGCCGGCTGAAAAAGGATATCGCCGCCGATTATAGCGCCTGTGTATTTGACGCCAAAGGCAAAACCTTCCGCGACGACTGGTATCCCGAGTATAAAGCCCACCGACCATCCATGCCAGATGACTTGGCGCGCCAGATCGAACCGCTGCACAACGCCATCCGCGCCATGGGCTGGCCGCTGTTGATGATGGACGGCGTGGAAGCCGACGACGTGATCGGCACGCTGGTCAAAATGGCCGAAGCCGAGGGCATGCACAGCATCGTCTCCACCGGTGACAAGGACATGGCGCAACTGGTGAACGACCACGTCACTCTGGTCAATACCATGACCAGCGAAACCCTGGATGCGGCCGCAGTGCTGGCCAAATTCGGTATTCCGCCGGCGCGCATTGTGGACTACCTGACGCTGGTGGGCGACGCGGTGGACAACGTGCCCGGGGTGGAAAAAGTCGGCCCCAAAACCGCCGTGAAATGGCTCACCGAATACGGCACGCTGGACAATCTCATCGCCCACGCCGACGCGGTGAAAGGCGCCGTGGGCGACAACCTGCGGCGCGCGCTCGACTGGCTGCCCACCGCCCGCAAGCTGATTACCATCCGTACCGATGTCGCCTTGCCCATGGGTGTGCACGATCTGTTAATGGGGACGCCGGACAAAGCCACGCTGTGCGAGCTCTACACCCGCTACGAATTCAAGAGCTGGCTGCGCGATCTGGACAATGGAGCGCCCTCTCCTGCAGCCGCTCCCGTCATGGCGGACATGTTCGCCAGCGACGCAGCGCCCGCGATTCCTGCACAGCATCATTACGACACCCTGCTCACCCAGGCGCAACTCGATGCCTGGCTGACCAGGCTGATGGCTGCCCCGCTGGTATGCGTGGATACCGAAACCACCAGTCTCGACCCGCTACAGGCACGCATTGTCGGCATGTCTTTCGCCATCGAGCCGCACCACGCTGCCTACCTGCCGCTGGCACACGTCGGCCCCGATGCACCGCAACAGCTCGACCGGGCCAATGTGCTGGCGCAACTCAAACCCTGGCTGGAAGATGCCGCCTGCGCCAAACTCGGCCAGAACCTCAAATACGACATGCACGTACTCGCCAACCACGGCATCCAGATGGCCGGGGTGGCACACGACACCCTGCTGCAATCCTACGTAGTGGAATCGCACCAGTCGCGCAACATGGACAGCCTCGCGCTGCGCCACCTGGGGATAACAACCATCACCTACGCCCAGGTCGCCGGCAAGGGCGCCGGGCAAATCGGCTTTGAACAAGTGGACGTGGCGCGTGCCACCGAATACGCTGCCGAGGATGCCGACGTGACACTCCAGCTCCACCAGGCCATGTACCCGCGTATCGCCGCCGACGCCAGGCTGGATTATGTATACCACCGGCTGGAAATACCGTTGTTGCCGATTCTCTGGCAAATCGAGCGCAGTGGCGTACTGCTCGATGTTAAATTACTGGACACGCAAAGTCGCGAACTCGGGCAAAAAATGCTGGCGCTGGAGCAGCAGGCGCACACGGCTGCCGGTCAGCCGTTCAACCTCAACTCGCCCAAGCAGATCCAGGAAATCCTGTTCACCCAGCTGGGCCTGCCGGTAATCAAGAAAACTCCCGGCGGCGTGCCTTCCACCGACGAGGACGTGCTCACCCAGCTCGCCCTGGATTACCCGCTGCCCAAGCTGTTGCTGGAATACCGCGGCCTGGCCAAGCTCAAGTCCACCTATACCGACAAGCTGCCGCGCATGGTCAACCCCGCCACCGGACGCGTGCATACCAGCTATTCGCAGGCGGTGGCGGTGACCGGACGGCTGTCCAGCTCCGACCCCAACCTGCAGAACATCCCGGTCAAAACCGCCGAAGGCCGACGCATCCGCGAAGCCTTCATCGCCCCGCCGGGCAGCCACATCGTTTCCGCCGACTACTCGCAGATCGAACTGCGCATCATGGCACACCTCTCCAATGATGCCAGCCTGCTCAAGGCCTTCGCCGAGGACGCCGACATCCACAGCGCCACCGCCGCCGAAATCTTCGGCATGCCCCAGCAGGAGATCGGCCCGGAACAGCGCCGCGTCGCCAAGACCATCAACTTCGGCCTGATCTACGGCATGTCCGCCTTCGGCCTGGCCAGCCAGCTGGGCATCGACCGTGCCGCCGCGCAGTCCTATATCGACCGCTACTTTGCCCGCTATCCCGGCGTCGCCGCCTACATGCAACGCACGCGCGAACAGGCACGCGAACAGGGCTATGTGGAAACCGTATTCGGCCGCCGCCTGTGGCTGCCGGAAATCCGCAGCCCCAACAAGCAGCGCCGCGACGGTGCCGAGCGCGCCGCCATCAACGCCCCCATGCAAGGCACCGCCGCCGACCTGATCAAGCTTGCCATGATCGCCGTGCAGGGCTGGCTGGAGCGCGAGCACCTGCACAGCCGCCTGATCATGCAGGTGCACGACGAACTGGTGCTGGAAGTACCCGACGCCGAGCTGGAACGGGTGCGTGACGCATTACCCGGACTGATGTGCGACGTGACCCAACTGGCGGTGCCGCTTAAAGTCGGGTTGGGAGTGGGACTGAACTGGGAAGCGGCGCATTGACCGTACGCCAACGGCTGCTCATGCTTGCCATGATGGCAGCCGTATCCGATCCACGATCTGCACGACCGCCGCTGTTACCGCGCAGACCGTATAATCCATCAAAGCACTTTTCAGCAATTGCCCGGAGTGCTGCAAGGGTGGAGTTTGATGATGCTGTTGATGTCTAGTATGCTTGGCTGGCAAAATTTCTTGCGGCCCCCCATTCAATAACTTGGCGATCGTCAATACCCTGGCTGTCGATTTCCGGCTTGCGCTGCGCAACATCCTGCGCCAGCGCAGACGCAGCTTCATCGCCGTCGCTGCCATCGGCTTTGGCGTTATCGCCATGATGCTTTCTGCGGGTTATATCGAATGGATCTTCTGGGCAAACCGCGAACTGACCACCGTTAACCAGCTCGGCCACATACAGGTAAGCAGGCCCGGGTATCACGAAGAAGGCCAGGCAAACCCGTGGGCCTTCCTGCTTCCGGAAAACTCGCCCGCATTGAATGTTATCCAACATATTCCCGGTGTGAAATCGGTGGCACCACGTCTTTCCTTCAACGGTCTGATCAGTCATGGCGAAAACACCATATCCTTCATCGGCGAGGGCATTGACCCAATCAAGGATCCGTCGGCTCGCAATCTGGCCATCCTCGACGGGCAAGGGCTCAATGCAAATGACCCAAAGGGCATCCTTATGGGAACCGGGCTGGCCGCCAATCTGGGAGTTAAAACAGGCGATACGGTGGTGCTGCTGGCGAACACGCCATCCGGGGGAATCAATGCCGTAGAGGGACGGGTGCGCGGTTTGGCGTCAACTTCCATGAAGGAATACGACGATACCATGCTGCGCGTGCCGATCGGGATGGCGCGTACGCTGCTGCGTACCCAGGGCTCCCATCTCTGGGTTGTGTCGCTGCAGCGCACCGAAATGACCGACAAGGTCATGAAACGGCTCAAAGCCGACCCGGCGCTCAAGGGTTACGAAATCGTGCCATGGACGAAGCTTGCGGACTTCTACAACAAGACCGTCGCGCTGTTTTCCCGCCAGATGGGTATAGTCAAATCCATCATCGCCCTGATCATCATACTCAGCATCAGCAATACCATGACCATGAGTGTCATGGAGCGCACGGTCGAGATTGGCACGGCGATGGCCCTGGGGGTCAGGCGCCGGCGCATCCTCGGCCTGTTTCTGATGGAAGGCTCGTTGCTGGGCGTGATTGGCGGCGCCTGCGGTGTGCTGCTCGGTTATCTGGCGGCGCGCATCATCTCGGCCATCGGCATTCCCATGCCGCCGGCGCCAGGCATGTCGCGCGGGTTCATCGCTGCAATCATGATCACGCCCACCATCATCTGGGAGGCCTTGTTGCTGGCCTTAACGACCACCCTCATCGCCAGCATCTATCCGGCCTGGCGCGCATCGCGGCTGGTCATTGTCGACGCGCTGCGCCACAACCGCTGAGGAACCCGAGGCATGTGGAAGCTCGCCCTGCGCAATGTTCTGCGTCACAAAACCCGCACCGGCATGACCCTGCTGGCCATTATCGCTGGCGTGGTCGGCCTCATCCTGAGCGGCGGCTTCGTCCATGACATCTTCACCCAGCTGGGTGAAGCCCTTATCCATTCCCAATCCGGCCACGTGCAACTGTCACGCGCCGGCTATTTCGAGCACGGTGCCCGCAGTCCGGAGAAATACCTGATCGCCGCACCCGAACCGATACGCAAGGAAATAGCCGCGATGGCCGGGGTGGATGATGTCATGGGCAGAATCTACTTTGCCGGTTTGCTCAACAATGGTCACTCCGATCTGCCCATTGTTGGAGAGGGGGTGGAAGCATCGCGGGAAGCCAGGCTCGGCAGCGGCATGGTGATCACCGCGGGGCGCAAGCTCGGGGACAAGGATGAACACGGCATGATGGTGGGTTACGGCCTGGCCCACGCGCTGAAACTCAAACCCGGAGACTGGGCAACCCTGGTGATGAACACCGCCGATGGCGCCTTGAACAGCCTCGACTTCCAGGTGGTGGGCATCTTCCAGACCTTCTCCAGGGATTATGACGCGCGAGCTGTGCGCATCCCCCTGACTGCGGCCCAGTATCTGCTTGCCACGCACGGAGTCAACACGCTGGTGGTGTCACTGAAGCACACCCGGGACACGGCGCCGATCGCAGCTGCCCTGTCCAGGAAATATGCCGGCGCCGGGCTGGAAGTAAAAACCTGGCTGGAACTGAACGACTTCTATGCCAAGACCGTGAAGATGTACGACGTGCAGTTCGGCGTGCTGCGCATCATCATCCTGTTGATGGTGCTGTTGAGCGTGATCAATAGCGTCAACATGAGCGTATACGAGCGGGTGGGTGAATTCGGCACCATGATGGCGCTGGGCAATCGCAGCAGCAGGGTATTTGCACTGATCATCGCGGAAAACGTCATGATCGGTCTGGCTGGCGCCACTCTGGGCGTGGTGCTGGGCAGCGTGCTGGCGCTGATCATCTCGGCCATCGGCATTCCCATGCCGCCGCCGCCCAACGCCGACCTGAGCTATGTCGCTCACATCCGCGTGGTGCCTTCGGTAGTTGCCGGGGCCTTCGCGGTGGGGTTGATTGCCACCATCGTGGCCGCCTTCCTGCCGGCGGCACGGGTCCGTCGAATACCGGTGGTGGATGCGCTGCGGCAGAACGTCTGAGGTCTTCGCGTCAGCCCCGAGTTTCCCTAGAAATCGCGGTGTAATTCAGTGTAGAACCGGTCCTGCTTGTCATACTGGCCGAACAGGCCGGTAGGCGGGCCACCGAACATATCCAGCCCGAAAGCCAGATGCCAGTTGCGCTCAAACCCCCAGGTCACTTTGGGTCGCAACATCCAGTCACTACGATTGAGGCTGTGAACCAGCAGGGCTTCCGCTTCCCAGTTGCGCGGAAACTTATGGTTCACCAGCAGGGAAGCGGCGTTCTCGATCCGGTCGGGGATGATATTCGGATCATGGTTGAAATAAATGCGTTGGTAGAACTGCGTATTGATCCGGGTATGCGCGGTAGGATTGAAATCCAGACCAACAATCCAGTCAAGCGTATTCTGCTTCACCACACCATTGATATCGACGGGGCTGAGAGAGTTGTAACTGCGTCCATTGGTATAGACGGTTTCCGCCTTGAGAACGAAAGAACCCAAATCCTTGGCCAGGGTTGCGCCCGTTTGCCAGATGCGATTATGGCTGGGGGTGTAGACGAAATACGGTGTGGGCGCGGCCACCAGTTGACGATAGAACGTCGCCTGACTATCCATGCTGCTGTAGAGAAAACCGGACACATCCCAGCCGTTGGTCAGCTGGGAAAGCCGCAGGCCGTAATTCGTGTTGCTCAGACGATTGCCGGGCAACACTTCGTCCCTGAACACAACCGGATAGCCGGCAGGGGTGGGCGGGTAGGGATAGAAGTCCGAGCCGGCGCCTGGCTGGCTGAAATCCTTCGGCTTGCCGATCCTGTCGTAACTGGGGACGGGAATCCAGATCAGCTCGGCATGAAAGTCATGCTTGAAATACTCGGCGCGGGCGGCCCATTGCGGAATGCGCAGCACCTGGAAGTCGGGCAGGATGAATTCACGCAAGTCCTTGGCAGAGACGACGTCGGCAACGAACACGCCCACCATCTCGCCCCAGACAATCTGTTGCCGGCCTACCCGCCAATCCAGCCCGCCTCCGGTAAAGTCCAGATAGGTTTCGCGCAGCTGGAATCCCAGCCGCTGATCATCACGCACCGAATCCTGATAGAAGTTGGTGAGGTCGTAAACTGCGTTGTAATCCAGGCGGCCGCTGGCTTTCCAATGCATGCCCTGGCCGAGCCTGCCCTCAGTGCCAAGCTCGAAACGCCCCATTACCTTTGACCAATGCGCAGGATCCGGATAGGTATACGCCAGCTCGGTCTGGAAGAATCCGTGCCACCGCGACGCGGTTTTATCCTGATCCGACGAGGCCGACAGCCCTTCATCGAAAAGCGATGCTTTGCTGTCCGGCGCGTCGTTTCCGATTTTGGTTGCTGGGGTGCCGCCCGGTGCTGTCTTGGCATCCATGCCGAACAGATCATCCTTCGATTCAGGCACATCCTCGGCCGTCTTCCTGGAAATCGGTTTACCGTCTTTATCTGCCGTAGCGGGAGCATCGAACAGACTGTCTCTGGACAGTGGCAGGTCCGTGTCCCCGGCTGCCAACAGCAATGGTTGCGACTTGCCAGACATACCCAAAGCGTCTGTTCCCGTTGCACCCGCCATCGCTGGCCCACCCAGCGCAACGATCCCTACCACCCCCGCCAAACGTAAAATCATGCCATCCCCTCTCGCTCATTCGCCACTGTGGAATTCGTGTTGACCGATTTCCATTTCTTGTCATCCTTTATGCCGAGCATGGTGACGCGGCCATCCTCAATACGGATGAGGCGATCGGCCATCGCCATGACGCGGCGATCATGGGTGGAAAAAATGAAGGTGGTGCCGTAGCGCCGGTTGATTTCCTTCATCAGATTCAGGATGCTCTCTCCCGTCTTGCTGTCCAGGTTCGCCGTCGGTTCATCGGCCAGCACAATGCGCGGATTGATCGCCAGCGCCCTGGCAATCGCCACCCGCTGGCGCTGCCCGCCGCTCAGCTGATTAGGCATGTGTTTGGCATAGCGCTCCAGCCCCACCACTTTCAGAAATCGCTCTACCCGCTTGCGCCGTTCCTTGCGGCTGACTTCAGGCAGCTGCAGCAGCGGATATTCCACATTTTCCTCGGCCGTCAGCACCGGGAACAGATTGAAGGTCTGAAAGATAAAGCCGGTGGTGCGGGCACGCAAGTCAGCCAGCTCGTCGGGCGAACGACCGGTAACCTCCACATCATCAATGAACACCTTGCCATGGGTAGGATTGTCAATGCAGCCGATGATGTTCAGCAGCGTGGTTTTGCCGCTGCCGGAGGGTCCGGCGATGGCCAGAAACACGCCCTCCTCAATGGAGAGTGTGATATCTTCCAGCGCAATAACCTTTTGCTCACCGAGCAAATATTCTTTGGTTACGCCTTCGACGCGGACGAGACTCATTGCAACACATCCGCGCAGGGCTGCATCGTTTGAAGGATTAATGCCATGTCCATGACCTCCCTTTTCCGTGCCGGTTTTTTTACAAGCTTCCTGATCCTGGCCCTGACGGGCATCACAGCCGTTGCCGAACCGCTGTCTGTGGAAGACCCTCTGGCACGCAGCATCCTGGAAAAATCCGACGCGATCCGCTTTCCGTCCCAGGGCTTCCAGGTCGACGTTGATATTGCCAGTTCTGCGCCCGGCGAGACCACGGAAAAACGGAAATACCGGATCCTCTCCAAGGGCAATGACAATACACTGGTCATGATACTTGAACCGGCGTCAGAGCGGGGACAGATCATGCTGATGAAGGGCCGCGATCTCTGGGTATTCATGCCCGATGTCTCCCAGCCCATCCGGCTTGGGCTGGCCCAGCGCCTGACCGGTCAGGTGGCCAACGGTGACCTGGCGCGCGCCAATTTCAGCGGCGATTACACCCCCAAATTGCTGCGTATCGAAAAACTGGATGGCGAAGACGACTACGTGCTCGAACTGCTGGCCGTGGACCGGAGCGTTACCTATCATCGCGTCTTGTTATGGGTCAACAAATCCAACTATCGGCCACGCAAGGCCGAGTTCTACTCTCTCTCCGGCCGTCTGTTGAAGACCAGTTCCTATGAGCACTTCGAAAACATGGCAGGCAAGCAACGGCCGGCACGCATGCTCATCCAGGACGCCCTCAAGTCTGGCGACACATCGGTACTGGAATACGGAAACATGAGATTGCGCGATCTCCCCGACAAGGTCTTTTCCAAAGACTATCTGAAGAAGCTTCAATAAATCATTCGCAAGCCTTGAAAGCGCTTGCCGTGCGCTGAAGACAAAAACACTGGTCAGGCAATTTTGCCCCGGCTCCAGATTGCGTATAAAATAGGCAGCCTTTTCTCCGTTTCCCCATCGCTATCGCCCTATGCGCATCGGCTCGCACATCCTCAAGAACAACCTGATCGTCGCTCCCATGGCGGGGGTGACCGATCGGCCTTTCCGTCAACTGTGCAAGCAGATGGGGGCAGGCATGGCGGTGTCGGAGATGGTGACTTCCAACTCGCTGCTATACGGCTCGGCCAAGACCGCGCGCCGCGCCAACCACGATGGCGAAGTGGACCCGATTTCGGTACAGATTGCCGGTGCCGACCCGGTGATGATGGCGGAAGCGGCGCGTCATAATGTGGATCGCGGCGCGCAGATCATCGACATCAATATGGGTTGTCCAGCCAAGAAAATCTGTAACGTAATGGCAGGCTCGGCGCTGCTGCAGGATGAGCCGCTGGTGGCGCGCATTCTGGAAGCGGTGGTCAATGCCGTGCCCGGTGTGCCGGTCACGCTAAAAATTCGCACCGGCTGGGACAGGCAGCACAAAAATGCGCTCACCATTCTGGATATTGCGCAGGACAGCGGCATCCAGGCGCTGGCGATGCACGGCCGCACCCGCGCCTGCGGCTACACCGGCAACGCCGAGTACGACACCATCGCTGCGGTCAAGGCGGCGGCGCACATCCCCATCATCGCCAACGGGGATATCACGACGCCGGAAAAGGCGAAATTCGTACTGGATTACACGGGCGCGGATGCGGTGATGATTGGCCGCGCCGCCCAGGGGCGTCCGTGGATTTTTCGCGAGATCGAATACTTCCTGCAAACCGGCACGCACCTGCCCGCGCCTGAAGTGGATGAAATCCACCACGTGCTACTCGATCATTTGCACGATCTCTACGGCTTTTACGGCGAACATGCCGGGGTGCGCATTGCGCGCAAGCACATCTCCTGGTACACCAAGGGCTTGCAGGATTCCGCCACCTTCCGCCATGCCATGAACCAGTTGCAAAATGCTGCCGAGCAGGAAATGGCAGTAAACGAATTTTTCGAGCGCTGCCGCGAGCGCGGGCAGCGACTCGATTATGTCGAAACCGACAATAATAACCACAACGAAATATCGCTTGCCGCCTGAGAGCCGGTGAGTACAGGGAGATTCAGCAAGGTGAAAAAAGAAAACGACATTGCAGCGTGTGTCGCACGCGCCATGGAAGACTATTTCCACGATCTGGACGGGGAAATTCCTGCCGGCATATACGATATGGTGATGTCCTGTGTAGAGCAGCCGCTACTGGAACAAGTCCTGCACTTCGCCGAGGGCAACCAGACCCGCGCAGCCGAATACCTGGGCATCAACCGCAACACCCTGCGCAAGAAAATGGCGCAATACGGAATCAAGTAAACCCGTTTTAGCCATGGAGTTCACAGGGGACGCAGAGGAGCAACATGCCGTTATCTCCGTGAACTCCGTGGCATAGCTTTTAAATCAACAGGGCAAACAACATGGCTTTCATCCAACGTGCGCTGATCAGCGTTTCCGACAAGACCGGCGTACTGGAACTCGCCAAAGGCTTGCGCGAATTCAATATCGAAATTCTCTCCACCGGCGGCACCGCCAAAATGCTTGCCGAGCATGGCATCGAGGTGACCGAGGTGGCGGATTACACCGGCTTCCCCGAGATGCTTGATGGCCGGGTGAAAACCTTGCATCCGAAAATCCATGGCGGTATCCTGGCGCGCCGCGACCTGGCCGAACACGCCGAAGCGGTACGTGAAGCAGGCATCGGTTACATCGACCTGGTGGTGGTGAATCTCTACCCGTTCAGCCAGACCGTCGCCAGGCCGGACTGCACCCTGCCTGAAGCGATCGAGAATATCGACATCGGCGGCCCGACCATGGTGCGATCTGCCGCCAAGAACTACCAGCACGTCGCCGTGGTGACGGATCCGGCCGATTACGCCAGCGTGCTCGCCGAGATCCAGGCCAACCACGGATCACTCTCCACTGGAACCTGCTACAACCTGGCGCGCAAGGCGTTTTCGCATACCGCGGAGTACGACGGCGCGATTTCCAATTACCTGACTGCGCGCGAGCTGAACGGTGAACGCGCGGCTTTTCCCAGCCGCCTCAACCTCAACTTCGAGCGCGTGCAGTCGATGCGCTACGGCGAAAATCCGCACCAGGCCGCCGCGTTCTATCGCGACCTCCATCCCGCTGCGGGCACGCTGGCGCACTACACCCAGCTGCAGGGCAAGGAACTGTCCTACAACAACATCGGCGATGCCGACGCGGCGTGGGAATGCGTCAAGACCTTCGACGCGCCCGCCTGCGTCATCATCAAGCACGCCAATCCCAGCGGCGTGGCGCTGGCGGAGGATACCCTGAACGCCTACCGCCTTGCGTTGGCCACCGATCCCACTTCGGCCTTTGGCGGCATCATCGCCTTCAACCGCGAAGTGGACGCCGCCACCGCCGAAGCCGTATCCGGCCAGTTCATGGAGGTGCTGATTGCACCGGCCTACAGTGCCGCCGCACTGCAACTGCTGACGAAAAAAGCCAACGTGCGCGTGCTGGCCGTACCGCTTGCTGCAGGCCACAACGCGCTGGAACTCAAACGCGTCGGCGGCGGTCTCCTGGTGCAGACGGCGGACACCTTCAACATCACTGCAGCCGACTTGAAAGTGGTCACCCAACGCCAACCCGGCCCGCAGGAAATCCAGGACATGCTGTTCGCCTGGCGCGTGGCCAAATTCGTCAAATCCAACGCCATTGTATTTGCCGCCAGCGGACAGACCTTGGGCGTAGGCGCAGGCCAGATGAGCCGGGTGGATTCCACCCGCATCGCCGTCATCAAGGCGGGCCATGCCGGTTTGTCGCTGACCGGCTGTGCAGTTGCATCCGACGCCTTCTTCCCGTTCCGTGACGGACTCGATGTACTCGCCGCAGCCGGTGCCAAGGCAGTGATTCAGCCGGGTGGCAGCGTCAAGGACGCAGAAGTCATTGCCGCCGCCGATGAACATGGAATCGCCATGGTATTCACCGGACATCGGCATTTCCGCCACTAAGTTCAAACAGGTTAAACATGAAAGCTCTAGTCATCGGTTCCGGCGGACGCGAACACGCCATTGCCTGGCGGCTGGCCCAGTCACCGCGCATTTCCAGGGTGCTGGTTGCGCCTGGCAACGCCGGTACGGCGCGCGATCCCGCGCTCACCAATGTGCCGGTGAGCGCCATACCCAGCCTGGTGGAGTTTGCCCGGCGCGAAGACGTCGCCTTCACCGTGGTCGGTCCGGAAGCGCCGCTGGCCGCCGGGGTGGTGGACGCATTCCGTGCGGCCGGTCTGAAAATTTTCGGGCCTACCCAGGCAGCCGCCCAACTGGAATCTTCCAAGGATTTCGCCAAGGCGTTCATGGCGCGGCACAATATTCCTAGCGCGAAATACCAGACCTTCAGCGCTGCGCAGCCAGCTCACGCCTACATTGATGCCAACGGCGCACCCATCGTCATCAAGGCCGATGGGCTGGCCGCAGGCAAGGGCGTGGTGGTCGCACAAACGCTGGCAGAAGCTCACGCTGCGGTGGACATGATGCTGGAGGGTAACCAGCTCGGCAGCGCTGGCGCGCGCGTGGTGATTGAGGAATTTCTCACTGGCGAGGAAGCCAGCTTCATCGTGATGTGCGACGGCGAGCACGTGCTGCCGCTGGCCACCAGCCAGGATCACAAGCGTCTGCTGGACGGCGACGCCGGTCCCAACACCGGCGGCATGGGCGCTTATTCGCCGGCACCGGTGGTCACCCCGGAAATCCATGCGCGGGTGCTGCGCGAGGTAATTGCACCGGTGATGGCCGGTATGAAAAAAGAGGGGGTGGCCTATACCGGTTTTCTTTATGCCGGACTGATGATCGACGCCGCAGGCCATATCAAGGTACTGGAATTCAACTGCCGCATGGGCGACCCGGAAACCCAGCCCATCATGCTGCGCCTGAAGTCCGACCTGGTCGGCATCATGGAACACGCGGTCAACGGCACGCTGGACAAGGTGGAGGCCGAGTGGGATCGGCGTACCGCGCTGGGGGTGGTGCTGGCGGCGGCGAATTACCCGGACGCGCCGCGCAGCGGCGATGTGATCGACGGCCTGCCCGGGGATGGCGAAGACTTCCATGTATTTCACGCCGGCACGGCGCTCAAGGACGGCCATGTGGTGACCAGCGGCGGACGCGTGTTGTGCGTGACCGCACTTGGCGACAGCGTGAAAATTGCACAGCGTCGCGCCTACGAGATTGCCGACCAGATTCACTTCGACGGCTGCCAGATGCGGCGCGATATCGGTTACCGTGCAATTGACAAAAAACCCCGTTGATTCTGCGTTGCGTGGCTGGCTGAAGACGGGTGGCGTCATTGCCTACCCCACCGAATCCTGCTTTGGACTAGGCTGCGATCCAATGAATCCGCACGCCGTTCAGCGCATTCTGCAGCTCAAGGGGCGGCCAAAATCCAAGGGGCTGATACTCATCGCTGCCCGCGCCGGACAACTCGGACGCTACGTGGATGTCGAAGCATTGCAGGCTGCCGGGCATTCCGGCTACTGGCCGGGTCCGGTCACCTTGCTGCTGCCCGCAACCAGACATTGCCCGCCCTGGCTCACCGGGCGCCACACCAAGCTGGCGGTACGCGTCACCGCGCATCCGGTCGCAGCCATGTTGTGCGAGCATCTCGGCATGGCACTGGTTTCCACCAGCGCCAATCGGGCAGGCGGCAGGCCCCTGAAAAGTGCAAGCGACTGCTACCGGATGTTCGGCAATCAAATCCGCGTCATTCCCGGTAAAATCGGAACGGCCCGGCGCCCCAGCACCATTATTGATTTTGCTAGCGGATGCATCTTGCGCAGCTAAGGAATGGACATGAACACGGCTTCAATCAAGGAATACCTCCTGGAACTGCAGGAGCTCATCGTCGAGCGCATGGAACAGATCGACGGCAAGCCCTTCCTGCGCGACAGCTGGGCGCGCCCGGAGGGCGGTGGCGGCATCAGTTGCGTACTGGAAGACGGCAACGTGCTGGAGCGTGCCGGGGTGAATTTCTCCCACGTATTCGGCGACAATCTGCCGCCTTCCGCCAGTGCGGTGCGGCCGGAACTGGCAGGGCGCGGCTTCGAAGCCATGGGGGTATCGCTGGTATTCCACCCGCGCAATCCCTACGCTCCCACCGTGCATCTCAATGTGCGTTTTTTCATGGCCACCCAACCCGGCGCCGAGCCCGTGTGGTGGTTCGGCGGTGGCATGGATCTGACGCCGTATTACGGCTTCGAGGAGGACGCGGTGCATTTTCATCGCACCTGCCGCAACGCGCTGAATCCGTTTGACGCAGCTTATTACCCGCGTTTCAAGGAGTGGTGCGACACCTATTTTTTCCTCAAACATCGCAACGAGCCGCGCGGTATCGGCGGGATTTTCTTTGACGATTTCAACGAGCGCGATTTCGATTTCAGTTTCAACCTGGTACAAAGTGTGGGCGATCATTTCCTCTCCGCCTACGCGCCCATCCTGGAGCGCCGCATGGATACCCCCTACGGCGAACGTGAACGCGACTTTCAGGCGTATCGGCGCGGTCGTTATGTGGAGTTCAACCTGGTCTACGATCGCGGCACCCTGTTCGGCCTGCAATCCAATGGCCGCGCCGAATCCATCCTGGTATCCATGCCCCCGGTCGTCAAATGGCGCTACCACTGGCAACCCGAAGCAGGCACGGCGGAAGCGCGTCTGTACAGCGACTTCCTCTCTGGCAAAGACTGGCTCGCCAGTGCTTAACCGGGTCTAGGCGGCACATGGCATCCACGCGCAGCAAACTCATTATTGCCGGTACCGGCCTGCTCACTGTGGGCGTACTGGCGGGCTTTCTCGCCTGGGAATTCACCACCTCAACCCTGCAGGCAAAATTTCTCAGCGAGTATGCCGCCCGCATGCACTTCAAGGTGGAACCCGGCGCCAGCCCATCCATCCGTTTTCCGCACGACGGGCCTTATGACGTGCGCCTTGGTTATACCCGGCTGCCGGACTTCAGCAAGCGCCTGACCGCTTCCGGCTTCGCTATCGCGGCGCAGGCACGCATCAGTCCGGGCATGGTGAAAATGGCCGATAACGGCCTGTTTCTGCCCTATCATGAAAAAGATCAGGGTGGCCTCACTCTGTACGACACTACCGGTGCGGTGATGTTTTCCAGTCGTACACCGCAGCGCGTATTCAGCAATTTTCAAAGCATTCCTGCGCTGATCCGCAACTCGCTGCTGTTTATCGAAAACCGCGAGCTGCTGTCGACGGATAACCCCAAGCGCAATCCAGCGGTAGAGTGGGATCGGCTGGCGCAGGCCGTGATGGACAAGATCATTCAGATTTTTCATCCCGCGCACGACGTGCCCGGCGGCAGCACGCTCGCCACGCAGATCGAAAAATATCGCCACTCGCCTGGCGGCCTGACCCTGTCCATGGGCGACAAGCTCCAGCAAATGGAGTCTGCCTCGGTGCGCGCCTATCTGGATGGCGAGAACACTTTGCCGGCGCGGCGCAGGGTGTTGCTGGATTATCTCAATACGGTTCCGCTGTCTGCCGCGCCCGGCTTTGGCGAAGTGACCGGCCTGCCCGACGCGCTGTGGGCATGGTACGGTCTGGATTACCGGGAGGTGGTGCGACAGCTCGACGCCAATCAGCCCGATCGCGCCACCGCCAATGCATTCAAGCATGTATTGTCGCTGTTGATCGCGCAGCGCAAGCCGTCATTTTATCTGGGCAGCAACCGCAGGGCGCTGAACGACCACACCAACATCTACTTGCGCCTGATGGCCAGAGAAGGGCTGATCAGCCCGGCGCTGCGCGACGCCGCACTGGCGATCCCCTTGCGCTTCAATATCCAGCGCGCAAACAGCAGCCGTGACTTTGTCGAGCAAAAAGCCGCCAATGCCGTCCGTTCGCGGCTGGCCGGCTTGCTCGGCATGAATCGCCTGTACGATGTGGACCGCCTCGACCTGTCCGCCAGCAACACCCTGAATGCTGCCGCGCAAAAGGCGGTAAGCCGTTTTCTGATTAACCTCAACTCGCCCGGGGGTGCGCAGGCAGTGGGTATCTATGGCAGAAACCTGTTGAGCCCGGAAAACGATCTGTCGAAGATCATTTACAGCTTTACCCTGTATGAAATCAGCCCGCACGGCGCGTTGCTGCGGGTACAGGCAGACAACCTCAACCAGCCGTTCGACATCAACAGGGGCGCCAAGCTGGATCTGGGCTCCACCGCCAAACTACGTACCCTGATCAGCTATCTGGAAATCGTCAGCAAGCTGCATGACACCTATCCGCAACTGCCTGCCAAGCGCCTGCAGGCAATCGCTCACCAGGATAACGATGCGATTGCCCAGTGGGCGGCTCAATACCTGCTGACCGCGCAGGACAAAAGCCTTGCCGCGATGCTCGAAGGCGCGATGAATCGCACTTATTCGGCGGATCCGTCCACCGGTTTCTTCACTGGCGGCGGCTTGCTCCATTTCGTCAACTTCAACAAGGACGACAACGGCCGCCGCATGAATCTGTGGGAAGCCACGCGCAATTCGGTCAATCTGGTATATATCCGCGTCATGCGCGACATCGAGCGCCACTACATCGCGCAGAACCCCGGCGTAGTGGGCAGGATTCTCGAAGACGCAAACAATCCGGCGCGTAAAACTTATCTGGAGCGCTTTGCCGACCGGGAAGGTCGGGCCTTCCTGCTGCGCTTTTATAAAAAATACCGGGGCCTGAATCCCACCCAGGTCACTCAAAAGCTGTTTTCCGAGATGCATCCGTTGCCGCGCAGGCTGGCAGCGGTATACCGTTATATCGCGCCGGACGCGCCATTAAATGCATTCGCCAGTTTCCTGCACAGTCGCACGGTGGATGGCGCGACGCTGTCGGATAAGGAAATCCGGGCACTCTATTGGCAGCATGCGCCGGATGCTTACTCGCTGGCCGATCGCGGCTACATCGCGCAGATTCATCCGCTGGAATTGTGGCTGGTGCGCTATCTGCGCAGCCACCCAACCGCCACTTTTGCCGACATCGTCGCCGCCAGCCATGATCAGCGCATCGAGGTGTATAACTGGCTGTTCAGGACCAGCCGCAAAAATGCGCAGGATCTGCGCATCCACAGCCTGCTCGAAGTCGAGGCATTCCAGAACATCTATCGCGACTGGAAACGGCTCGGCTATCCATTTGACAGCCTGGTGCCTTCCTATGCGACCGCCATCGGCAGCTCGGCGGATCGCCCCGCCGCACTCGCCGAACTGATGGGCGTGGTGGTAAACAATGGCGTGCGCCTGCCCGCGGTATCCATCCAGAAACTGCACTTCGCTGCCGACACGCCCTACGAAACCGTGTTTGTGCGTCAGCAGCCGAAAGGCGAACGCCTGCTTCCCGTCGAACTCACCCAGGTCGTGCGCCGCGCGTTGCAGGGCGTGGTGGAACAAGGTACCGCCGCGCGTCTGAATGGCGCATTCAAGGACGCCAGTGGCAATCGCATTATCATGGGGGGCAAGACCGGCACTGGCGACCAGCGCTACAAAACCTTCGGTGCAGGCGGTAATCTGCTCACCTCGCGTGTGGTGAACCGCACCGCCACCATGGTGTTTTTCCTTGGCGACCGTTTCTTCGGCACCATGACTGCATTCGTGCCAGGCGAAGAAGCGGCCAATTACCGCTTTACCAGTTCATTGCCCGCACAGCTGATCAAGGAAATGAGCCCGGCGTTAAACAATGTGCTGGCGCCGATCGAAGACCAGTCCGTTGCCAAGGCACGTGTCAGCCCGGCACCGGTACCACAGCCGGTACCTGCCAAACCCGCTCACACCCGGCCCAACGAAGATATGCCGGTGTCCCCCCCGTCAACAGAGCAGATACCCGACGTCGAGCCCGGGGAGCCCACCCCTGACACCCCGCCCAAACCCGCTACAGATACCAGTCCGCCGGTACCTGAGTTACCCGCGCCCGGCGAAGTGAGCAAACCCAAGAGTGAGGAAGCCTATTGACCTCCAATGTGCGCGCACCGGCACTGAACTGCACCCGATCTGCGCTGTCTCCCATTTTTGGTTAAAATAGAAAGATTTATAGTGTTTCAACACGCCCATGCAGCTGTTCACATTCGGCATTAATCACCAGACCGCCCCACTCACCGTGCGTGAGCAGGTGGCGTTCCATGCCGAACGCATGGAGGAGGCGCTGCACGACCTGACCACGCACACGCCGGTGAAGGAAGCCGCCATCCTGTCCACTTGCAACCGCACCGAGGTGTATTGCAACACCAGCCACGGCGAGGCTGCGCTGGACTGGCTGGCACGCTACCACCAGCTCAAGCGCTCAGCCATCCAGCCTTACCTGTATGCGCTGCCGCAGGCTGAAGCGGCACGCCATGCATTCCGTGTGGCGTCCGGGCTGGATTCCATGGTGCTGGGCGAAACCCAGATCCTTGGTCAGATGCGTCAGGCGGTGAAAATCGCCGAGCACGCCGGCACCCTCGGCATGCTGCTGCACAAGCTGTTCCAGCGCACCTTTGCGGTGGCCAAGGAGGTGCGTACCGCCACCGAAATTGGCGCCAGTTCGGTTTCCATGGCAGCAGCAGCAGTGCGTCTGGCAGAGCGCATTTTTCCCAGCGTTGCCGAACAGAATGTGTTGTTCATCGGTGCCGGCGAGATGATCGAGCTGTGCGCCACGCATTTTGCCGCGCGCCACCCCAAACATATTCTGGTTGCCAACCGCACTGAAGAACGCGCGCACCTGCTGGCCGATCGCTATAACGGCAGTGCCATTGCGCTGACCGACCTGCCCGAGCATCTGGCGAGTTATGACATCGTGGTGACCTGTACCGCCAGCCAGTTGCCCATATTGGGCAAGGGTATGGTCGAGCGTGCGCTCAAGGCGCGCCGCCACCGCCCTATTTTCATGGTGGATCTCGCGGTGCCGCGCGATATTGAAACCGAGGTTGCCGAACTGGACGATGTGTTTCTCTACACCGTGGACGATCTGGGCGAAGTGGTCAAACAAGGCATGGACAATCGCCAGGCGCAAGTCAGTCAGGCCGAGGCGATCATTGAAGCGCGGGTGGAAACCTTTGTGCACTGGATGGAAACCCGTGAGATGGTGCCCACCATCCGCGGCTTGCGCGACCATGCCGAGCGCTACCGCCGCCACGAGCTGGAACGCGCACAAAAAATGCTGGCGCGTGGCGACGATCCGCGTGAAGTCATTGACGTGTTATCACGCGCACTCACCAATAAATTCCTGCATCTGCCAACCCACGCCCTCAGCCACGCCAGCGATAACGAACGCCAGGAACTGGCGACGCTATTGTCCCGACTTTACTCGCTCCACCACGAATGAAACCGACTTTGTTAAACAAGCTCGCTCAGATTACCGAGCGGCTGGATGAACTCAACCGTCTGCTGGCCGGCGAGACGGTGACCCGCGATCTGGACAATTACCGCAAGCTCACGCGCGAGCACGCGGAAATCTCGCCGGTGGTTGCGCTTTACAAGGCTTATCGCCAGTCCGAAACTGACATCGCCAATGCGCAGGCGATGCTGGCCGACCCGGAAATGCAGGAACTGGCCGAGGCCGAAATCGAAGACGCCAAGGCACGCCTGCAGCAGCTCGAAACCGAACTGCAGGCCGAGCTGCTGCCCAAGGATCCCAACGACGAGCGCAATATCTTCCTGGAAATCCGCGCCGGTACCGGCGGCGACGAATCGGCGCTGTTTTCCGCTGATTTGCTGCGCATGTATACGCGCTACGCCGAGCGCCAGCGCTGGAAGGTCGAACTCATTTCGGAAAACATGAGCGAACTGGGCGGCTATCGGGAAGTTATCATCAAGATTCTCGGACGCGGTGCGTATTCACGACTCAAGTTCGAATCCGGCGGCCACCGCGTGCAGCGCGTGCCCGCCACTGAAACCCAGGGACGCATTCACACCTCCGCCTGTACCGTGGCGGTAATGCCGGAGGCGGACGAGGTGGCCGAGGTCAGCCTCAACCCCGCCGAGCTGCGCATCGACACCTATCGCGCCAGCGGTGCCGGTGGCCAGCACATCAACAAAACCGACTCCGCCGTGCGCATCACCCACCTGCCCACCGGCATCGTGGTGGAATGCCAGGATGACCGCTCGCAGCACAAGAACAAGGCGCAGGCGTTGTCGGTACTTGCCGCACGCATCAAGGACAAGCAGCTGCGCGAAATTGCCGCCAAGGAAGCCGCCACCCGCAAATCGCTGATCGGCAGCGGCGACCGCTCCGAGCGCGTGCGCACCTACAATTTTCCGCAAGGGCGCATCACCGATCACCGCATCAACCTCACGCTGTACAAGATCGACGCCATCATGGACGGCGATCTCACCGAACTGCTGGACGCGCTGGCGTCCGAGTATCAGGCCGAACTGCTGGCGGCGATGGGCGAGCGCTGATTTTGTCCGCAATTCGTGACCGGCTCGCCGCTGACCAGGCGCAACTGACGCAGGCACTCGGGCTGGCCCCCGACGATGCCCGACTGGAGACACGGCTGCTGATGGCGGCAGCCCTCGGCGTCAACCGGGCGTGGCTGCTGGCGCATGATGACGAAATGTTCACCTCCGCAGCCGCAGCATGTTATACGGATTTGCTCAAGCGCAGGCTGGCAGGCGAACCGATCGCCTATATTTTTGGTGAAAAGGAATTCTACGGCCTGATGTTCAAGGTCAGCCCCGCCGTGCTCATCCCGCGCCCAGAAACCGAACTGCTGGTGGAACTGGCGCTGGCGCGCATCCCGGCGGACAGACCATGCCGGGTGCTGGATCTGGGCACTGGCAGCGGGATAATTGCAGTCACACTGGCACGGCTGCGCCCACTGGCTGAACTGGTTGCACTGGATGTCAGCGCGGCGGCGCTGGCGCTCGCGCACCAAAATGCCCGCAACTTGGAAGCAAGCAATGTGCAGTTTATTAAAAGCGACTGGTTCAGTGCGCTGGACAGTGTCGAAAAATTTGACGTTATTGTCAGCAATCCGCCGTATATCAGCGCCGATGACCCGCATCTTGCGCGTGGCGACTTGCGTTTCGAGCCGCCCCACGCACTCGCCTCAGGCGCGTCCGGACGCGACGCCCTTGCCCGGATCATTACTCAGGCAATACCCCGTATGGCAAACACTGGCACGCTATTGCTGGAACACGGTTACGACCAGGGCGAATATGCTCGCGATGCGCTATGGCAAGCGGGATTCCACGAATGCGTCACTTATCCTGACCTCGCCGGTATGGAGCGGGTGACGCTGGGAACTGTCGGATAAATTTACACCCTCGCCGCTATCCACACTGATATTATTCCCGAACAAGCCGGCATGACTCGCCATTGCTGATGCGTCAGAATAATTCGAGTTTTGGAATGTTTATTGCTTATTTTTGCATATATCGATATGCAAGCATGATTCAAAGGGCAGACAATGGATAATAAAATTTATGACGAGTTGAAAACCACCGCGACCGAACCCGTTGCCAAAGACGGCGTGACCAGCAATTCACGGCGCCGCTTTACCAAGACCGGCCTGGGTGCGGGCACGGTCATCGCCACCCTGGCCAGTAAGCCCGTGTTGGGCGCCCAATACTATTGCACCGTCTCAGGGATGCAGTCCGGCAATACCTCCATGCATGGCCCGGCTGTAACCTGCCAAGGCTGTTCACCAGGGTATTGGACAAACAGCCCGGGATCGTGGGCGAAATATACTTCTTACAAAACCACGGATACTTTTGTCAGCGTATTCGGTACCTCGACTTGCGGCAACCACACTCTGATGTGGGTACTGCAGAACGATATGGGATCGCTCGAATTCCACGTCGTGGGAGCATTGCTGAATGCGTCTGCCAGCGATCATGGCAATATGACTTACGGTTATAGCGCGCAAGAAATCATCAATATGTACCAGGCTAGCTACATGACGAATCCACAGCAGCTCAAGAATGATCTGGAAAGCCTGGAATCGCCTTGCCCGCTGCCCAACGACAATTCATTCACGCGCCATCCGTAGGCAAGTCTGATTAATGTGCTCGCCAGCACGCAATGCCGTTTGGGTGATTGCCCCTGACCCAGGCGTGCTGTTACGCCATTGGGGAAACTCGTACGTAGCCTACAACGTGGCTTCGGGTGACACACACCAGCTGGGCGCGCTGGCAGGCAGTATCGTTGAGCACTTGCGAGCACGCAATATGACACGGTTTGAGCTGTCTGAGATGCTGGACTCGGATGAAGCAGCAAACGATGCACAATTTTGCGAAATACTGGAAAGCACGCTGACTGATCTGGCAAATCTGGGTCTGATCACTGTTCGTCAAGTTTGATTGTTTCTGATTACTCCCTCGCGCAAATCCAGCGCGACCTGTCCGGCGCCGGGCTGTATTTACGCACCGGCGGGTTCGTTTCCCATGTTCGTAGCGACATTGCCCTGGTAGCCGAAGGCATTTATCAGCTTTATGCCGATGCGCCCGTCCTCGACGTCAATCATTTCGCTGATTTTCACATCACGCTCAAGCGCCCTGGCAACCATCGGCGCTGGTTCAAACCCCAGGTGCTATTCAGCTTTGATGGTTTTGTGCCGTTCAAACCGCTGCCATTGGCACAAGCCTTCGCCCTGTTGGAGTGGGGGTTAAACTGGTGTATTTCCACTCATGCCCAGCAATTCCTGATCATCCACGCAGCAGCAGTCGAGAAGCACGGCTTTGCCGCCATCCTGCCTGCACCGCCGGGGTCAGGCAAAAGCACGCTCACCGCAGGGCTGGTCAATCGCGGCTGGCGTTTATTGTCGGATGAACTCACGCTGATTACGCGCACCGGACTGATTCAGCCAGTAGCGCGCCCTGTCAGCTTAAAAAACCGGTCCATCGAAGTCATTCGCGATTTCGCGCCCGATGTTTTTATTGGCCGGGTGGTGGCCGACACCGTTAAAGGCACGGTCGCACATATGCGCGCACCTGCAGACAGTGTCGCTCGGGCAACACAACCGGCACGTCCGGCATGGGTGGTTTTCCCTAAATTTCTGGCCGACGCCCCCGCAATACTGGAACCCATGGAGCGCGGCCATGCTTTCATCGAGTTGGCTGAAAATGCTTTCAATTACAGCCTGCAGGGTGCCGAGGGGTTTTTGCGTCTGGGCGATTTGATCGACACCACCAGCACGCACCGCTTCAGTTATGGCAACCTGGAAGAAGCAGTTACCGCATTTGATCAGCTGGCGCAGGCGAAACTCAATGCACCCGGCTGACAGCCTCATAGTGCGGGCATTGCGCGCCAGTTTACCGCTCGCAACGTTGCGCATGAGCGAGTGGGATCTGCTCATCCGCCAAGGGCGCAAGGCGGGTTTGCTGGCGCGGCTGCACTGGCAATGGACGCAGGCGGATCAGATTAAGCAAGTGCCCGAACAGGTATTGGCGCATCTGCTGTCGGCGCGCGTCATCGCAGATAAACAGGCCCTGGCAGTGCGCTGGGAAGTCGCACAAATCCGCACGACACTGTTACCAACCGGCGTGCCGCTTACCCTGCTCAAAGGTGCTGCATATTGCCTGTCCGGATTGGCTGCCGGGCGCGGGCGGGTATTCTCCGATGTGGACATCCTGGTGCCCAAAACGCACATCGCGCTGGTTGAATCCACACTCAAGATGCGCGGCTGGGTTGCCACCCAGCACGACGCCTACGACCAGCGTTACTATCGCAACTGGATGCACGAGATTCCCCCGCTGGTGCATCTCAAGCGCCTGTCGGTGATCGACGTGCACCATGCCATTCTGCCCGAAACCGCGCGCCTGAAACCTGATCCCGCTTTACTTCTCGCCGCTGTGCAAGCCATCCCCGGCGAGCCTGCGCTGTTCACCCTGGCACCCGCCGACATGGTGCTGCACTCCGCCAGCCATTTATTTTGCGGCGAATTCGAGCATGGCTTGCGCGATTTGTCGGACATCAATCTGCTGCTGCGGGAATTCAGCCTGACAGAAGGATTTTGGGAAGGACTGGTGCCGCGCGCGCAAAGCCTGGATCTGGCACGGCCGCTGTATTACGCGCTGTACTGGGCGGTGCAGTTATTTGCCACGCCCGTACCGCCCTGGGTGCTGCGCGAGATAGACGCATGCACGCGGCCACGCACACCCGTCAAGGCACTGATGAATACACTGCTGCAACGTGCCCTGGCACCCGATCACGCCAGCTGTCGCGATGCATTGTCTGCCCCCGCGCGCGGTCTGCTCTATGCACGCGCGCACTGGCTGCGCATGCCGGCGTACTTGCTGGCATACCATCTTGCGCACAAGGCGTTGTTTCCGCCACGCGTGGCGGCAAATTAAACGCAGCGCAAACGCGCGCGTAGCCGCTCGATCTCGTCCTGCATATCCAGCATCAACCCCAGCACCTCCAGATTGGCGTCCAACTCGTGGTGCAAGCGCCAGGCGCGGCGGGCGCGTGCCAGGTCTTCTGCACTGAAGCGCCAGTCGGCTAGCGTGGTGCCTGACGGATTCAGGATAGCTTCGTCAACAAGCTGGCATATCCAGGCGGGTTCAGCAGTGCAAGTCCATGCGATCTGTTCCAGCGTCAGCGTAAAAACACAGTCTGCGAGAAGTGTTGGATTGGCATGCGATTCCATCTGCTTCATACCCCCAGCGAATGACGCGGATCAAATGCCAGCTCCTGCGCCATGGTCTGATATAGCTCACGTGCGCGTGGCGTCACCGCTTCCGGCAGCACCACATCCAGGGTCAAATACAGGTCGCCCGGCGGATTGCCCGGCAGTCCGCGGCCTTTCACGCGCAGTTTGCGGCCCGACTGCGAATTGGCCGGTATCTTGACTTCAATTGCCCCGGCCGGGGTGGGTGCCTTCACCGTTGCTCCCAAGGCAGCTTCCCACGGCGTGACCGGCAGCTTCAGGTAAATATCCGTGCCATCCACACGGTATAGTGGATGCGGCCGGAACTGCACTTCCAGATACAAATCTCCCGCCCCGCCCATCCCAGGCGCACCCTGACCCGCCAGCCGCACTTGCTGGCCGGCGCGAACACCTTTGGGAATCTGTACATCGAGGCTGCGTTCGCGGTAAGCAAGGTGCCCGCTGGCATCGATCTCGGGTACGCGCAGGCTGACCCGATGCGTGCCACCGCGGTATGCGTCTTCCAGATCCAGCATGATTTTGGCGTGATGATCCTGCCCGGCCGCGCGCCGCTGCGCTCCTCCGGCGTGACGCGTCCGACGGCCAAACAGCTCGGCGAAAAAGTCGCTGAAGTCCTGTGCCTGGCCACCCTGATGGGGGGCGCCACTGAACTCAAAACCCGCATCCCAATCAGGCGGCGGACGGAACTGTTCACCCGCCTGCCAGCGACTGCCGAGTTGGTCATAAGCGGCACGCTTTTCGGCATCCTTGAGCACTTCATTGGCTTCGTTGATTTCCTTGAAACGCACCTCGGCATTGGCTTCCTTACTCACATCCGGGTGGTACTTGCGCGCCAGCTTGCGATAAGCGCGCTTGATTTCATCCTGCGATGCATCACGCGCCACGCCCAGAATCTTGTAATAGTCCTTGTACTCCACGGTGATTTTTCCTTTTTTGTGGGTAAGCTGTATCCACTTCCATTTTGGACTGTCGCCCCGCAATTTCAAGCGAAGCCCGACAATTAAGCAGGCCGGTGATGCTTGACGTGCGCGGTGGCTCACGCGTATTATTCCTGATAAATTTAGTCAGGTATTCCTGCATTGTTTAATTTTTCATGGAGCATCCGTAGCAATGAGCGCACAAGACACCATCCGCGAGCAAGTTACCTCTCACAAAGTCGTACTGTACATGAAGGGCACGCCGCAGTTCCCGCAGTGCGGTTTTTCCGCCAACGCCACGCAGATCCTCAAGGCCTGCGGCGTGACCGATCCATTTACCGTGAACGTGCTGGCGGACGCCGAAATTCGCCAGGGCATCAAGGAATACGCCAACTGGCCGACCATCCCGCAACTCTATGTAAACGGTGAGTTCGTTGGCGGCTCCGACATCATGCAAGAGATGTTCAAGAACGGAGAGTTGCAAAAACTGCTGAGCTGATTCAGTTACGCCCAATAAAAAACGCAGCCCAGGCTGCGTTTTTTATTGGCGACACCAGATTATTACCCCACCATCTGCGCGAATACCCGATCCGCAGCAGCCAGTGTAGCCTCCAGCTCTGCGTCACCATGCGCAGCAGACACAAAGCCGGCCTCGAAAGCTGATGGCGCAAAGTAAACGCCCGCATCCAGCATGGCGTGGAAGAAACGGTTGAAGGCTTCCTTGTCACATTCCATCACCTCAGCATAGGTTTGTGGCGCTGTGGCGCGGAAATACAGGCCAAACATGCCGCCCACCGACTGCGCAGAAAACACCACGCCATGGCGGGCCGCCGCCTCGGCCAGCCCGGTCACCAAGGCTGTGGTGGAAGCGCCCAGACGTTCATGGAAGCCGGCTGCGCGGATGAGATTGAGTGTGGCCAGGCCAGCCGCCACCGCGACCGGGTTGCCCGACAGCGTGCCCGCCTGATAAACCGGACCCAGCGGAGCAAGTTTTTCCATGATCTCGCGCCGCCCGCCGAACGCACCCACCGGCAGTCCACCGCCTATGACCTTGCCAAAGGTGGAAATGTCCGGGGTAATCCCGTACAGCGCCTGCGCGCCGCCCAGGGCAACGCGGAACCCGGTCATTACCTCGTCAAAAATCAGCACCGCGCCATACTGTGTGCACAGGTCACGCATGGCTAGCAGGAATTCCGCACGCGGCGCAATCAGGTTCATGTTACCCACCACCGGCTCGACGATGACGGCGGCAATTTCGTGACCGCTACGGGCAAAGGTATCCGCCAATTGTTGCGTGTCGTTGTAGTCCAGCACCAGGGTGAGCGCAGCCAGTTCAGCGGGCACCCCGGCAGAACTGGGCTGGCCGAAAGTAAGCGCACCAGAGCCCGCCTTGACCAGCAGCGAGTCGCCATGGCCATGGTAGCAGCCCTCGAATTTGATGATCTTGTCGCGCCCGGTATGACCGCGCGCCAGGCGAATCGCGCTCATGGTTGCCTCGGTGCCGGAACTGGTGAGGCGCACCATGTCCATGCTCGGCACCAGTTCGGTCAGCAGATCGGCCATGTCCACTTCCAGCCCGGTCGGTGCACCGAAGCTCAGTCCGCGCGCAGCACGCTCGTACACGGCTTGCAACACCTCAGGGTGACTGTGGCCGAGAATCATCGGCCCCCACGAACCTACATAATCAATGTATTCGCGGCCATCGGCGTCCCACACGCGCGCACCCAGCGCGCGCTCAAAAAAGCACGGCGTGCCGCCCACCGAACGGAACGCGCGCACCGGTGAATTGACCCCGCCCGGAATATGGCGCTGGGCGCGGGCAAACAGTTCTTCATTTTTGCTCATGGTTTTCAGTCTTCTGTTTCAGCAATGAAAAAATCGGCGAAGCAACGTGCGCGCGCCTCGATATCAGCTGCCTCGAACAAGGCATGAATCACCGCAATCGCATCGGCGCCCGCCTCAATGAGCGATTCCGCGTTGTCGGGGGTGATGCCACCTATCGCCACGATGGGCAGGTGCAGCACGCCGCTGGCGTGTTGCAGCAGAGCGATATTCGCGCGCGGCGCATCGGGTTTGGTGGTGGATGCGAAAAAACTGCCAAACGCCACGTAATCGGCGCCCTCATCCTGGGCCGCCACCGCCAGCTCCAGGCTTTGATAGCACGACACGCCGATGATCTTGTCCGCACCCAGCACAATACGCGCTTCACGCAGGCCACCGTCGTCCCCGCCAAGGTGGACGCCATCCGCACCCACCAGGTCGGCCAGGCGCAGACTGTCGTTGATAATCAGCGGCACCCGGTAGCGCCGGCATAAAGCCAACAACTCGCTGGCCTGCTCGTGCTGACGCGCCACATCGCCGCTTTTATCACGGTACTGGACAACCGCTGCGCCGCCCCTGAGTGCGGCCTCGACCTCGTTCAGCAGCCGTGCGCTGTCGTCGGTTTCACGAGTGATCGCATAGAGCCCGCCGATCATTGCGGCTTCTCGCCCTCGCGTGCCCAGAACAGGCGATCCGGGATGAACTGCCCCATGCCTGGCCGAAATGCGGCGCGCAGCGCCTCGTAAGTGAATTCCTGCGCTTCCCTGACGGCCTCTTCCATATCCAGGCCATGCGCCAGCGCAGCGGCAATGGCTGACGCGAGTGTGCAGCCGGAGCCATGATAGCTGCCCGGCAGCCGATCCCAGGCGTCGCGTCGTATCAGGCCGCGTTCGTTGTATAAGGTGTTAAACACCTGCGAAGTATTTTCGTGGGTGCCGGTGATCAGCACATATTCGCAGCCCAGATCAGTCAGGCGCCGCGCACATTCTTCCAGGCCAAGCTCGGTGGAGTCTTCGCCGTCATCCTGCAGCAGACGCCGCGCCTCCATGCTATTGGGGGTGAGGATGGTGGTCTGCGGAATCAGCATGTCCAGCAGCGCTGCGTGCATGTCGTCATTGGTCAGCTCGTCGCCGCGACCGGATGCCAGAATCGGATCGAGTATCAGCGGCACATCGGGGTAGTCGCTGACGATTCCGGCAATTGCGGCAATCGCCTCTATGCTGCCCAACATGCCAATCTTGAACGCGGCCACCGGCATATCCTCGAGCACGCTGCGCGCCTGATCGGCAATCCATTCTGCGTCGATGGGCAGGTAGTCCTCCACGCCCACCGTATCCTGGACAGTAATCGCCGTCACCACCGACAACGCGTGGCAACCCATGCTGGTGAGGGTGAGGATATCGGCCTGGATGCCCGCCCCGCCGCTGGGATCGGTTGCGGCAAAAGTGAGTACGATAGGTGGAAGTTCGTCGGTCATGGTCGCGGCGGCTGCACTAAAATACTGTGTGCGGATAGATTAGAATGCTCATTTTAACTGAAAAGCGGAGATTCAATGGCAACCCCTTTCAACTGCTACCTGTGCGTGATCTGCGGCTTCATTTACGAAGAGGAAAAAGGCTGCCCCGCAGATGGCATCGCCCCGGGAACACGCTGGGAAGATGTGCCGCCCAACTGGACTTGTCCCGAATGCGGGGCGCGCAAGGACGATTTTGAGTTGATCCAGATCTGATCAGCGGCAGTAATTGCTAAAGATTTCTTTGCGCAGTCCGATAATTACACAAAGCCTGTACTGGTGCTGATTGCGAAGGCACCACAAGCGGGTTCAAATCGATATAACCAGGATGGGGTACAGCGTGAGCGACACCAAGAATCTGGCTGGCATCAAAGTGATGGTGATTGATGACAGCAACACAATCCGCCGTAGCGCAGAGATTTTTCTCAACCAGGCCGGCTGCCAGGTTATTCTGGCCGAAGATGGCTTTGACGCGCTGGCAAAAATCACCGAGCACCTGCCTGATGTGGTTTTCGTGGATATCATGATGCCTCGCCTGGACGGCTACCAGACCTGCTCGTTGATCAAGAAAAACGCCCACTTCAGCGCCACGCCCGTGGTCATGCTGTCGAGCAAGGACGGTTTGTTCGACAAGGCGCGCGGACGCATGGTCGGCTCCAGCGAATACCTGACCAAACCATTTACCAAAGATACCCTGTTGACTGCAGTACAACGCCACACTACCCAGCACTTAGCTGCCTGACTTTAAGACGAGACTATTACCATGGCTATCCAACGCATCCTGATCGTAGACGATTCCCCCACCGAACGCTTTTTTCTGGCCGATCTGCTCGGCAAAAATGGCTATGATGTCAGCATGGCCGAAAATGGTACCGAGGCCCTGGACAAAGCCAAGCAGATGAAGCCAGACCTGATCCTGATGGACGTGGTCATGCCCGGTCTCAATGGTTTCCAGGCCACCCGCGCGATTTCTCGCGACGACGATACCAAACATATACCGGTGATCCTGTGCACTACCAAAAACCAGGAAACCGACAAGATATGGGGAATGCGACAGGGCGCCATTGAATACATGGTCAAGCCCATAGACGGCCCGGTTTTGCTGCAAAAAATCCGTGCCTTGTAAGTGCCAATTTCTGACAATTCATCCGTGCCATGTCAAAACGCGTCAGTCTCAAACAATTCCAACAGGATCTGAGCACCCGCCTGCAAGATGCTGGCGCTCGTACTACCCTGGCTACCAGCCTGGGAGTACGCGTCGGTGATGAAAACTGGTTGATCGAACTTGGCGATATCAGCGAAGTCATCGCGCCGGCCCCGTGGGTCCGAGTGCCACTTGCCAAGCCGTGGTTTCTGGGGGTCGCGAATATCCGCGGCAAATTGTATAGCGTTGTCGACCTGCCCGCTTTTTCCGGTCACGCAGGCGTAACGCCAGGACCAGATACGCGATTACTGCTGGTGCATAGCCGTTTCGCGGTCAATGCCGCACTACTCGTCAATCAGACATTGGGCCTGCGCAGCCTGGAACAAATCGATCGCCAGGAAAACGGCGCGCCCGATACGCAATGGATATCCCGTCATTATCATGATGAGCATGATGTCTTCTGGAAGGTTCTGGACATGGGAGCGCTGGTCTCGCATCCGGTATTTCTTCAGGCCGGCATCTAGGTATATCCCACCAAAACCATCCATTGAATCACCAACAACTACTCTAAGTGGAGAAAAGCATGGCCATCAGCTTTCCCAGTTTCAACCTGAAGTCCTCCAAGGACAAAGCCGCCAAATCCAGGAATGGTCGTGACGTGCCTGAGCACACCACGCTCATCATGAGCGGATTACGCAAAATTTCTGCCAAGGCGCCAGGTGAAACGCCGCTGATCGGCCACCTGCCCATCGAAAAGCAGTACACGCTCACCCTCGGCGCGGCGGTCATTCTGATTGCGGCATCCGTCAGCCTGTTGATTTACAGCAACATACAGGCTGGCAACAAAGTCAGATACATCGGCACCTCTACTGAAATGCAGATGCTTTCCCAGCGTATCGCCAAGGGTGCACAACAGGCTGTGCTCGGCACGCCGGTAGCGTTCAAACAGCTCCAGGCAAGCCGCACCCTCTATAAAGACGACCTCGCCGGCCTGGTGAACGGCAACAGCGACATACCCGCCTCACCGAATTCCGTTCAACCGCTGCTGGCCAGCCTCGACAAAGACTGGAAGCCGATCGCCTCTCAGATCGATTTGATTTTGGGTCAGGAAAAAACCCTGGTTGGCCTGCACAAGAACGTGGGCAACATCAATAAATCCAGTAGCGCACTTCTGGAACTCTCCGAGCAACTCGTTGGCCGCATGAACGACGCCAACGCGGCGCAACGCCCCACCGCGCTGGCCAGCGAGATGGTCATGTTGACCCAGCGCATGGCCAAAAATGCCAATACCTTGCTGTCCGGTGAAGTAATCGACCAGGACGTGGCGTTTCAGCTGGGCAAGGATGCGACCACTTTCAAGGACATCATGAACGGCCTGCATGACGGTAGCGAAAAGCTGCGTTTGTCTGCCGTCACGGATATGGATGTGCGTACCAAGCTGGGCGATCTGGTAACTGCCTACAAAGGGTTCGAGGTCGACGTCAACAACATTCTTGCCAACATGCAACCCCTGGTGGAAGCCAAGCAGGCCGGCCATTCCATTTTTACCGACAGCGACAAGCTGCTGGCTGACACGCAAAAAATCACTACAGCTTATCAGGGGCTCGGCACGCTCGGCATTGCACTCGCCATCGTGCTGGGTTTGCTCGGCGCGAGCAGCGTAGCTTTGTTCGCATATATCAACACCAATGAAGCCAAACGCCGCGCTCTGCAAAGCGAGGCGGAAAACAAGCGTAACCAGGAGGCAATTCTGCGTCTGCTGAACGAGCTGGGCGACCTCTCGGAAGGTGATCTGACGATCAGCGCCACGGTAAACGAAGACATCACCGGCGCGATTGCGGATTCCATCAACTTCACCATTGACGAATTGCGCACGCTGGTTGCGGGTATCGACCGCGCAACCGAGCAAGTCAATTCGACGACGGCTCAAGCCAAACAGGTTTCGGACGAATTGCTGTCGGCCGCACAGCGCCAGTCGCGCGAAATCGAAGTGACTTCCACCGCCATGCTGGACATGTCGCAATCCATTAATGAAGTGTCCGCCAGTGCCAGCCAGTCTGCACAGGTGGCCCACCAGTCCCTGGAAGCCGCCGAAAAAGGCACCCACGCGGTGCAAAATTCCATCGCCGGCATGAACGGCATCCGCGAGCAGATTCAGGAAACCTCCAAGCGCATCAAGCGTCTGGGCGAATCGTCGCAGGAAATCGGCGAAATTGTGGAACTGATTTCCGACATTACCGAACAGACCAACGTGCTGGCGCTGAACGCTGCCATCCAGGCGGCCTCGGCTGGTGAGGCGGGGCGCGGGTTCTCGGTGGTTGCGGAAGAGGTGCAGCGTCTGGCAGAGCGCTCCGGCCAGGCCACCAAACAGATCGCGGCGATTGTGAAAACCATTCAGTCGGATACGCAGGATGCGGTTGCCGCCATGGAAACCAGTACGCAGGGTGTGGTGGAGGGTGCCAAACTGTCTGATGCAGCCGGTCAGGCGCTGTCCGAAATCAGTCAGGTGTCACGCAATCTGGCCGCACTGATCGAAAACATTTCCACCGCGACCGAAGCCCAGGCCACTGCAGCTGCCAAAGTCGCGCGCACCATGCAGGACATTCAAAGCATCACCGAGCAGACCTCTACCGGTACTAGCCAGACCGCATCTTCGATTGGTGCGCTGAGCAGCCTGGCAGCTGATCTGAAGAAATCGATTGCCGGCTTCAAGCTGGCATAACGCACCGGGTGCCGGAGTGGCGCACGGCGCGCTCCGCTGCAACAAATAGCCGATCGAACAGGACAACCATGAGCGCAATTGTGGAATACGATACTGGCCCTCTGAGCTGGGTAAAAGGCGAAATCGACCATGCCCTGCAACAAACCCGCGACACACTGAAGCAGTTCCGCATCGGGCAGGACGACCCGGCGCTGCTGCGCAGTGCGCGCACCTATCTGAATCAGGTCAGCGGCGCCATCGAGATGGTCGGCCTGCAAGGTGTAGCACTGCTGTCGCAGGAAACGAAAAAGCTGCTGGAACAACTGGAAAGTCAGGCACTGCAAGTCGATGCAGCCACACTCGATCTGCTGCAGCGTACCATCGACGCAATTTGCCTGTACCTGGATGACCTGATCAAAGGCAAACCCAATCTGGAGATGCGCCTGTTTCCGCTATATCAGGAAATCCGCGCCGCACTGGGGGTCGAACACAGCGCCGAAAGCGACCTGTTTTTTCCCGATCTGGACCAGCGCGCACCCAAGGCACAACCTGCAGTATCGCGTTCCGAAGCGGAACTGGCGGTACTGGTAAAAAAATCGCGCGCCCAATTCCAGCGCGGTCTGCTGGCATTTTTACGTCAGCAAAACGCAGATCAGGGACTGACGCTGATGCGCGCTGCCGTACACGATATCGAGCAAGCCATGGCACTGCCCGCCAACCGCACATTATGGTGGGGTGCGACGGCATTTGTGGACTGCCTGTCCAACCACGCCATCGAACCCAATTTTGCCGTCAAGCAGCTATGTGGCCGCATTGACCTGCAAATGCGCCGTCAGGCCGAGGGTTCTTACAAGGTAGCCGAGCGCCTGCTCAAGGATATTCTTTATTTCGTGGCCAAAAGCCGCGATGTCAGCGACCACGTCAAAGCCGTCAAACAGGCGTTCTCGCTAAACCATATGATGCCTGACAACACCGGCGAATCCAGCGAAATGACCGCGCTGCTGCCGTTGCTCAAGGAACTGCGCAACCTGCTCGTCCCCGCCAAGGAATCCTGGCTCAAATTCACCGCAGGCAACCGCGACAGCCTGACGCAGTTCCAGGCCCAGATCATCACCCTGCTGGCGCGCACCGCCGAACTCAAAAGCACGCCGCTGCTGAATTTGCTGACGCAGGTCAGCGAAATTGCAACATCTCTGGAGACACTTCCCAAGGGCCAGACCGAAGCGATCGGACTGGAAGTTGCTACCGCGCTGTTGTTGATACAGAACACCCTGGAAAATTACCAGCACGTTACCGGCGAACTGGTCGCGCAAGCCGAAGTGCAAGTGCAGCGTCTACGTGCCGCCGCTTATGGCGATGTGGATATCACGCAGATACCCGAAATCCCGCTGCTCGACGAAATGTCGCGCCACGCGCAGGAGCGCCTGCTGATTGCCCAGGTTGCACAGGAGATTCAGTCCAACCTGCAGCAAACCGAAGAAGCACTGGATGCCTTCTTCCGCGATCCGCAGCATGACCGCCAGCCCCTGGCCAGCATCAATGCCCCGCTGGCACAGGTACAAGGCGCACTGAGCATCCTGCAGCTTGACGAGGCCGGCCAGTTGCTCACCGCCGCGCGCGGTATCGTGCAAGGCTTTCAGGACGCCCAGCGCCCGATAAACGAGGCCGATTTTGCGATGATCGCAGACGCCATCAGCAGCTTGGGGCTGTATATTGACGCGCTACGTCATCAGCGTAGCGACGCCGCTACCATCCTGCTCCCGGCGCTCAGGCAACTGAGGCTGGCCGATCCCGAACCCGCCCCAGCAGAAGACGCGCTGGCGGAACCCGCAGCACCCAGTGTTGAAGACGGGCTGGATGCGCTGAAACACGACGTACAGAATCAGCTTGCCGCCTGGCAGGAAGCACCCGAAGAGGCGCATACCCAAAAAAAGTTTTTGAGCGCACTGCGCGAGCTTGAAGAGGACGCCGAGTTCATTGGTGACTATGCGCTCAAACAGCAGACAGCCGATGCGTTCAGGCTTGCCGACAGCGGCCCCAATCCGGCGCTGAGTCAGGCCATCCAGGACATCAGTGGCGGCGAAGCTGCGCCGCAGGAATCCATAGTCGAAGCATCCGTCGATACCGCCGCCGATCAGGCTATTGATGCCGAGCTGCTGGAAATTTTCCTGGAAGAAGCCGGCGAAGTGCTCGACAGCATTGCCACCCATCTGGATATTTGCCGTGCCGAACCGCATAACCGCGACAGCCTTACCACGTTGCGCCGCAATTTCCATACCCTGAAAGGCAGTGGCCGCATGGTTGGTCTCACCGAGCTGGGCGAAGTCGCATGGAGCATTGAACAACTGCTCAACCAGTGGCTGCAGGATGAAAAACTCGCCAGCGCCGCTCTTCTGGAGGTGCTGGCCGACGCTCACGGCCGTTTTGACGGCTGGATTGGATCGCTCAAATCCAGCGGGCAAGCACACATTGCAGCGGACGCGCTGGTGACAAAAGCAGATCAATTACGCCGCGGCGAAGTGCCCGAACCCGCCCTCGCGCAAACAGAATTACCATCAGCAGAACACCCCGCTACGCCAGAATCCGCAGAGACCCTGCTTGCTCTGACATTCGCGCCTGAACCCACGTCCGAGCCTGCAATCGAGGCCAGTCAATCCGTGCTCGCCGATATCATTGTTACGGATGACTTGACCAGCGCTGATGAATCCGAGATGGAAATCACCGCCATCGATCCTGCTGCGGAAACGCCGACTGCCGAGGTCGCGCCGCCCGAAGACGACCGCGTCAGCATCGGCACCAATCTGATCTCCGCGCCACTGCTGGATATTTTTCTGCGCGAGGCCGAGCAGCACCACACCACCTTGCGGCGCGAATTCGTGCGCCTGCAAGCCAATCCCGGCGAACCCGTCGCGTATGATTTCATGCGTGCTGCACATACGCTGGCCGGGATTGCCGGCACCACCGGCTTCACCGCTGTTGCCGATCTCGCACACGCGCTGGAAGCCTGGCTTACCCAGTTACACGAAAGTGTCGCCACACTGCCACACGACAGCAAACTCACTGACGACACCATCACCGCGCTGGGTGAAATGCTGGACAACATCAGTGCGCAGCGTGCACCCGTTCCCGCGCGTGATCTCATCGCCGCGCTGGTCGCTGTGCAGACCGCCACGCTTGAACACGAAGCTCAGCTGCCCAGCTCCGAGGCCATAGGCAACGAACCTGCGGTAGCACCTGTCATCGAAGCCGAGACAATCCAGGCCGACGAAATCCAGATAAATCCGGTAAATATTGTCGAACCTGCTACCGATATCCCGCATCTCAACACGCTGCTCGCCGCTGCCGATGAGCAACAGGTTCGCCGCAATATTGTGGATGACCTGGACGATCAGCTGCTGCCAATTTTCCTGGAGGAAGCAGCTGAACTGATGCCAAAAATCAGCGCCGAAAGCCGCAACTGGCGTGCCAATCCAACCCAGGGCGACGCTCCGGCCAGCCTGCAGCGCCTGTTGCATACGCTCAAGGGCAGCGCGCGTATGGCCGGTGCCATGCGCCTCGGTGAGCTCACCCACCTCATGGAAACCCAGGTGGAGCACGCGCTCGAATCCGGCCTCCTGGAAGCAGAATATTTCGATGGGTTTGAAACCGAGCTGGATCGTCTGATCGACGCGTTGAATCAGCTGTTGCACCCTGAGCTTGCCACACCGCAAGCTGCCGCACCGCAGGTTGAGACAGAAGATACGCAAATCGCCCCACAGGATTTACCGCATGCGCTCCAAGCACACACGCCAGCCACGGCACTGATCGAACCGGAAACCAGCGCGCGCATGTTGCGGGTGCGCGCCGACATGGTAGACCGTCTGGTCAACGAGGCCGGCGAAATCAGCATCACGCGTTCGCGCCTGGAGAGCAGCGTATCCGGCATCAAACAGAATGCGGGTGAACTCGCAGAAAACATCGGGCGTTTACGCGCTCAATTGCGTGAACTGGAAATTCAGGCAGAAAGTCAGATGCAATCCACGCTGTCGCATATGCACAAGGATGACCACCAGTTCGACCCGCTCGAATTTGACCGTTTCACGCGCCTGCAGGAACTCACCCGCATGATTGCCGAGAGTATTAATGACGTCGGCACCGTGCAGCAAAACATCACCATCGGCCTCAACGAAACCGAGGCCGCATTAACGCAGCAGGCCCGCATGACACGCGACCTGCAACAGGCGCTGATGCGTATTCGTATCGTGCCGCTGGCCAGCGTTGCCGATCGTCTGCACCGCACGGTGCGGCGTGCCGCCAAGGAACTGGGCAAGAAAGCCAGTCTGCAAATTATCGGCGAACAGGTGGAAATGGATCGCAGCGTGCTGGAAAAAATGGTCGCGCCATTCGAACACCTGCTGCGCAACGCCGTCGCTCATGGTCTGGAGCTGCCTGCGGAACGGACGCAGGCGGGCAAATCCGAATACGGCGAGATTGTGTTGCACGCACGCCAAGAAGGCAACGAAGTCATGCTGTCGTTGCGCGATGATGGACGCGGCCTCAACCTGGAGGCAATTCGTGCCCAAGCCATTGCCAAAGGCCTGTTGCAACCCGAAATAAGCGTGGCGCCCAACCAGCTGATGCAGTTTATTTTTGCGCCGGGTTTTTCCACGGCAGAATCGGTCACCGAACTATCCGGCAGGGGTATCGGCATGGATGTGGTGAAAAGCGAAATCACCAGCCTCGGCGGCCGTCTCGAAGTGGCCTCGGAAGCCGGCAAGGGCGCGCAATTCATGGTGTACCTGCCGCTTACGCTGGCGGTCACGCAGACAGTCCTGATAACCGCCGGTGATCACCTGTATGCACTGCCTTCCACCATGGTCGAGCAGGTGCAGGAATACAAGAGCGAGGCGCTGGCAGAATTACTCGCCACGGGGGCCATCGAGTGGCAGGGCAACCGCTATGCCCTGTTCTATCTGCCACATCTGTTGGGGCAGACCGACCAAGTGCATCTCGCGCAGCGCTACAACGCAGTCATTCTGCTGCGCAGCGGCACGCAGCGCTGCGCCATTCTGGTGGATGAACTGACGGGCAACCGCGAGGTAGTGGTGAAAAGTATCGGGCCGCAACTGGCCCGGGTCAGCGGCATTGCCGGCGCCACGGTACTCGGTAACGGCCAGGTAGTGCTTATCCTCAACCCGGTGCAGCTGGCGCTGCGTCAGGGTGAACACACCGGGACCGCGGCAGTACAGGCTCCCGTCATAGAAGCCGCGCGCACCAAAGTCGTGATGGTGGTGGACGACTCGCTCACCGTGCGCAAGATTACCGGTCGCCTGCTGGCACGCGAAGGCTACGAAGTGATCACCGCCAAGGACGGCCTGGATGCGCTGCAAATGCTGCAGGACGTGATCCCGGATGTGATGTTGCTGGATATCGAAATGCCGCGCATGGATGGTTTCGAACTGACCAAAACCATGCGCGCGGATGCCCAGCTGGCTGGAGTGCCGATTATCATGATCACTTCGCGTACGGCAGACAAGCATCGTGACCATGCCCTGAGCCTGGGCGTCAATGCCTACCTCGGCAAGCCATTCCAGGAAGAGGATCTGCTGGCCCACGTCGCCCGTTTCATGCAGCAGCCTGAAACCGCCTGAATCCCGGCCCGCCACATGGCGGGCCGCCCTCTCCCTGACCATGGCGCGCAGCTCCGCGCGCACCATGGTCAAGCCCTGATCAGCCCGCGCTGGTAAACAGCGTATCGCGGAAATAAATCAGCAACACCACGCCAAACACAATGCGGTACCAGGCGAATATTGCAAAACTGTGGCTGGAAATGTAGCGCAGCAAGGCGCGCACGGCGAAAAATGCGCTGACGAAGGCGGTAGCGAAGCCAATCCCGAACACAACAAAATCGTGCGCATGGAGTTCATGCCAATGTTTCGCCAGTTCATAGAAGGTGGCAGCAAACATGGTGGGAATGGCGAGGAAAAAGGAAAATTCCGTGGCCGCCTGACGCGACAACCCGAAAATCATCCCGCCCATGATGGTCGCGCCCGAGCGCGACGTGCCCGGCACGATGGAAAACGCCTGGGCAAAACCCACCTTGAGGGCGTCTTTCCAGGTCATGTCATCCACGTGATGAATCCGTGGATTGCGCGCGTAGCGCTCCACCGCAAAAATCACGAAACCACCCAGGATGAAAAACACCCCGACCCAGAACGGGGTAAACATATGCGCCTTGATCGCTTTGATAAACAGCAGCCCGAAAATCGCTGCCGGCAGAAAGGCGATCATTATATTTGCGGCAAAACGCCGGGAGACAGGGTCGTGGCCGAGCCCTCTCACCACCGTGCCGATGCGTGCCCGGAACTCCCACACCACAGCCAGAATCGCTCCCAGCTGGATGACGATTTCGAACACTTTCCCTACGTTATCGTTGAAATTCAGCAGGTCACCGGCGATGATCAGATGCCCGGTAGACGATACCGGCAAAAACTCCGTGAGCCCTTCCACCAGCCCCATGATCAAAGCCTTGAGATATATCAGATTGTCCATTGATCCCCGCAAAAAAAGCGTCCTTAAGGACTGATTCAGTCCACAGGACAAAAAAAACCGCGCTTAACCAACAGCGCGGCGGTTAACTAAGTTAAGTATGCGGATTATGCCTTACGGTAGATTTCCGCGCCTTGTTTCACAAACTCAACTGCTTTCACTTCCATTCCCTTTTGCAAGGCATCCTGTTCAGACAGCCCCTGCTGCGCAGCATAATCGCGCACATCCTGGGTGATCTTCATGGAACAGAAATGCGGTCCGCACATGGAGCAGAAGTGGGCAACCTTGGCCGAATCCTTGGGTAGGGTTTCGTCGTGGAATTCGCGCGCCTTGTCCGGGTCGAGGCCGAGGTTGAACTGGTCTTCCCAGCGGAACTCGAAGCGCGCTTTGGACAGCGCGTTGTCGCGTATCTGCGCGCCGGGGTGGCCTTTGGCCAGATCGGCCGCGTGGGCGGCGACCTTGTAGGCCATGATGCCTTCCTTCACGTCATTTTTGTCCGGCAGACCCAGGTGCTCCTTGGGCGTGACGTAGCACAGCATGGCGGTACCGTACCAGCCGATCTGCGCGGCGCCGATGGCGCTGGTGATGTGATCGTAGCCGGGAGCGATGTCGGTGGTGAGCGGTCCCAGCGTATAAAACGGAGCTTCGTCGCACCATTCCAGCTGCAGGTCCATGTTCTCCTTGATGAGCTGCATGGGCACGTGGCCAGGGCCTTCGATCATCACCTGGCAATCATGCTTCCAGGCGATCTGGGTCAACTCGCCCAGGGTTTTCAGTTCGGCCAGCTGCGCTTCGTCGTTGGCGTCGTAAATTGAGCCGGGACGCAGGCCGTCGCCGAGGCTGAAGCTCACGTCATACGCCTTCATGATCTCGCAAATGTCTTCAAAATGCGTGTAAAGGAAGCTCTCCTTGTGGTGCGCCAGGCACCATTTGGCCATGATCGAGCCACCGCGCGACACAATACCGGTCATGCGTCTGGCAGTCAGCGGCACGTGCGCCAGGCGCACCCCGGCGTGAATGGTGAAGTAGTCCACGCCCTGCTCGGCCTGTTCGATCAGGGTGTCGCGGAACATTTCCCAGGTCAGGTTTTCAGCTTTGCCATCCACCTTCTCCAGCGCCTGATAGATGGGCACGGTGCCGATCGGCACGGGCGAGTTGCGGATAATCCATTCGCGCGTCTCATGGATATTCTTGCCGGTGGACAGGTCCATCACCGTGTCACCACCCCAGCGGATCGCCCAGGTCATCTTTTCGACTTCTTCCTGAATGCTTGAACCGAGCGCCGAGTTGCCGATGTTGGCGTTGATTTTCACCAGGAAATTTCGGCCGATGATCATCGGCTCGGTTTCCGGGTGGTTGATGTTGGCGGGGATGATGGCGCGGCCGCGGGCGATTTCGCTGCGCACGAATTCGGGGGTGATTTCCTCCGGCAGCGCGGCGCCGTAATTCTGACCACGATGCTGGCGACCCAGCAACTCCGCCATTTTCAGCCCGGTGGGGCCGGCAGCCTTGAGCGACTCGATGTATTCCTTGCGGCGCAGGTTTTCGCGAATGGCAACATACTCCATCTCCGGCGTAATGATCCCCTGACGCGCGTAATGCATTTGCGTGACGTTTTTACCCGCTTTGGCACGGCGCGGCTGGCGCGCCAGACCAGGAAAACGCATGGCGGTGAGCGCGGAATCATTCAGGCGCTCAAGTCCGTACTCGGAGCTTAGCCCGCTCAGCGCGTCGGTGTCATTACGCTCTTCGATCCAGCCGGTACGCAGCGCGGTCAGTCCGGTCCGAATATCAATCTGCGCTGTCGGATCAGTGTAGGGGCCGGAACAGTCGTACACATAAATCGGCGGGTTGGGTTCAGCGCCAAACGAGGCCGGGGTGTCGGCCTGACTGATTGCGCGCATCGGCACGCGGATATCAGGACGGCTGCCCTTGATATACACCTTGCGCGAATTGGGCAAGGGCTGGACGGCCGCCTCGTCGACATGGGCAGTGGCGGCAATAAACTGGGGATTGGCATTCATGGGAAAGTCCTTAAGCAGAATAGCGTAAGGAGCACGGCCAGATGCTTCCCTACGACGGCATGACCCGTATCAGGTTCAAAGGGTGTGTCTCACTGCGCACGCTACATGCACGCAGACCCCTAGCAGAGGTGTTAAATTAAAGGAATTATGGAATAATCGCAAGGGATTAGTGCGCGCCAAGGTGTCAAATAATGAATATCGAACAAGCCCGTTTCAACATGATCGAGCAGCAAATCCGTACCTGGGATGTGCTGGATCAGGAAATTCTCAACCTGCTGTCCAAGGTCAAGCGCGAAGAATTCGTCCCGCAAACCTATCGCACCCTGGCATTTGTGGACATGGGAATCCCGCTCGGCCACAACGAATCGATGATGCAGCCCAAGCTCGAAGCGCGCATTGTGCAGGAGCTGGCCATCAAGAAAACCGACAAGATTCTCGAGGTGGGCACCGGCAGCGGCTACCTCACTGCGTTACTGGCGCATCAGGGGCACCACGTACACAGCGTGGATATCGTGCCGGAATTCAAGACCCAGGCCGAAGCCAAACTCAAGGCGCATGGTTTTGCCAACGCCACGCTGGAAGTGGGCGATGCTGCGCGCGGCTGGTCGCGGCATGGCCCGTATGATGTGATCGTGCTCACCGGCTCCACCCCGGTATTGCCGGAAGCCTTCGTGCATGACCTCAAGCCCGACGGACGGCTGTTCGCCATTGTCGGCGATGCGCCCGCGATGCAGGCTCAGCTCATCACCTGCATGGCCGAAGGCGCATACAACACGGTGACGCTGTTTGAAACCAACATCAAGCCGCTCGTCAACGCGCTGCAACCCGAACGCTTCGTATTCTAAATGCAACAAATCGGCGCGCGTGAACTCCAGCAGTGGTTACAGGATGAAAGCCGCGCCAGTCCGCTGTTGCTGGACGTGCGCGAGTCCTGGGAATATCGGCATTGCCATATCGCCGACTCCCGCTTGGTGCCGATGCACAGCGTGCCCGACAAGCTCGATACGCTCGACAAACACGCGCAGATTGTAGTGATCTGCCACCACGGCATGCGCAGCATGCAGGTGGCGCGTTTCCTCGAGCACGCCGGGTTTGATCAGGTCTACAATCTGCAGGGTGGCGTGGACAGCTGGGCGCAACGGGTGGACACCAGCATGCCCACTTACTGAAGCCCATCGTTGCCCATTTCCGGTATGCCTTTATGAAACGACTGTCTCTTGCACTCATTGGTATCGGATTGACCCACCTGGCGCTCGCCGCCGATCTCTCCGACATTTATCATCAGGCGCAAAGCAACGACGCAGCCTATGCCTCGGCCCGCGCTGCCTACCGCGCCGGCGTGGAGAAATTACCACAGGGCCGGGCCGGCTTGCTGCCGCAGGCCAGCCTCAACGCCAACGTGCTGCATAACGACACCCACTCATCGTTGTTCGGAGACATGAATTACACCTCCAGGGGCGCGGGTGTCACACTCACCCAACCCATCTACCGCAAGCAGAACTGGGAACAGTACGAGCAGGCCAAACAACAAGTCAGCGTAGCCGAGGCGCAGCTCGCCAGTGCCGCGCAGGACCTGATCCTGCGCACCGCGCAGGCGTATTTTGATGTATTGCAAAGCCAGGACAACATCAACTTCGTGCGCGCCCAGAAGGCCGCCATCGGCGAACAGCTGGCACAAGCCAAACGCAATTTCGAGGTCGGCACCGCCACCATTACCGACAGCAACGAAGCGCAGGCGCGTTCCGATCTCGCCAGCGCCCAGGAAATCGCCGCCCTCAATGACCTGCAAATCAAACAGCGCGCATTGCAACGCATCATCGGCACACTGCCACCCAAACTCGCCGTACTGGGGGATAAGCTGCAACTCGCGCCACCCAGTCCCGCCAACATGGACGAGTGGATCGCCCGCGCCGAGCAGGGCAGCCCGACACTCAAGGCACAGCGCGCCGGCTATGAGATCGCCCGGCGCGAGGTCGCGCGTAACCGCGCCGGCCACTATCCGACCCTGGATGCGGTGGCCAGCTACTCGGACAACCGCAACCAGAATTTTGGCTCGTTTCAGCTCAACACCAAAAACGCCATGATCGGCGTGGAGTTCAACTTGCCGCTGTATCAGGGCGGCCTGGTTGGCTCGCGCGTGCGCGAAGCGGTGGCCAATCAGGACAAGGCGCGTGAAGACCTCGAAGATGCGCGGCGCCAGGTCGACCTCAATACCAGCCAGGCCTACCTCGGCGTAACCAGTGGCGAAGCCCAGGTCAAGGCGCTGGAACAGGCGCTGCTATCCAGCCAGACTTCGCTCGACTCCACCCAACTCGGCCTTGAGGTCGGCGTGCGCACCACGGTGGATGTACTCAATGCGCAACAGCAACTGTATTCCGCCAAACGCGATCTGGCCGCTGCGCGTTACAACTACATTCTGTCCAACCTGCGCCTGAAAGCCGCAGCCGGGACACTGAGCGAAACTGATCTCGGCGAAGTGGATAAATGGCTGGTGAGCAGCAACTCAGGGGTCAATCCAGAAACCGGCCAATAGTCTGCATCAGGCGCTGCACCGTGCCGCGATGGGCGCGGCTAAACGCCAGCGCCGCTTCCGACATCTGCTGGCGGCGCAACGGTGCCTCCAGCAGGCCCTTCAGCTCCCGCGCCAGATCGGCGACATCAACCACCCGTTGCGCCGCGCCACACGCGATTGCCTGGCGCGCGACATCGGCAAAGTTCCAGGTGTGCGGACCGATCAACACCGGGCAGCCCACGGCCGCCGCTTCAATCAGGTTCTGTCCGCCGAATGGCAGCAGACTCCCCCCCACAAATGCCACATCGGCGGCGCGATAATAGGCGAACAGCTCGCCCATGCTGTCGCCCACCAACACCGCTGTCTGCGCCGCCACGGGCTGGCCCGCACTGCGCCGCTGATAGATTATGCCGCGCCGTTCCAGCAGTGCGACCACCTCGTCAAAACGCTGCGGATGACGCGGCACAATCACCGTAAGCAGATCGGGGAGCGCAACCCGTTCCAGCGCATCCAGCACCAGCGCCTCCTCGCCTTCGCGCGTGCTGGCCGCCACGAATACCGGCCGAGCGCTGCCCAGTTGCGCGCGCAGCCGCACCCCGGCCTGGATTTGCGCGTGCGGCGGCTCGCAATCAAATTTCAGATTGCCCGCCACCTCGACACGCGGCGCGCCCAGCTGGCTCAGGCGATCCGCATCGGCGCGCGTTTGCGCCACCACGGCAGCAAGCTTGCCCAGGCTGCTACGCACCAGCGCGCCGAGCCAGCCATAGCGCCGTGCCGAGCGCGCTGACAGGCGTGCATTCACCAGCAGCACCGGCGCGCCGCTTGCCTGGCAGGCATCGATCAGGTTCGGCCAGATTTCAGTCTCCATCAGCAAGCCAATAGCCGGCTGGAAATGCCGCATGAAGCGCCGCACAGCGAAACGGTAGTCGTAGGGCAGATACGCCCGCAGCACGCGCTCGCCAAACAGCGATTCGCTGGTCGCGCGTCCGGTGGGCGTGGTATGCGTCAGCAAAATCCGATGCCCGGGATAACGCGCCAGCAACGCCTGCACCAGCGGCACTGCGGCACGCGTCTCGCCCACCGACACGGCGTGCAGCCAGATCACCGGTTGCGTTGGGCGAGCCGAATAAAATCCGAAGCGCTCGCCCCAGTGCTGCAGGTAAGCCGGCTGACGGCGCGCGCGCCAGAGCAGATGCAGCAGCGTGTAAGGAAAGGCCACGAACAGCAGCAAGGCGTAAGCATGGCGGGAAAAAAACAGTTTCATGGGGGGCATTCTAACAGCGCCTGAATGCCCAAACTAACATGCTAGAATTTGCCCAACAATTCAGGAGACAACATGAAAATTCTGCTCACCGGCGCGGCCGGCTTCATTGGAATGCACACCGCCCTGCGACTTCTGGCGCGCGGCGATGCGGTCGTCGGCGTGGACAACCTCAACGATTACTACGACGTCGAGCTCAAACGCGCGCGTCTGGCGCAACTCACCCCCCATGGCAACTTCCGTTTCATCCAGCTCGACATTGCCGACCGGGCAGCCATGGAAACCCTGTTCGCCACGGAAAAATTCCAGCGCGTCATCAACCTCGCCGCCCAGCCCGGCGTGCGCTACTCGCTGAAAAACCCGCACGCCTACATCCAGTCCAACATCGTCGGCCTGACCAACATTCTCGAAGGCTGCCGCCACAACCAGGTCGAGCACCTGGTCTACGCCAGCAGCTCCAGCGTATACGGAGCCAATACGCACATGCCGTTTTCCGTGCACGACAACGTGGATCATCCGGTCAGCCTTTACGCCGCCACCAAAAAAGCCAGCGAACTGATGGCACACAGCTACAGCCACCTGTACAAGCTGCCCACCACCGGCCTGCGCTTTTTCACCGTGTACGGCCCATGGGGACGCCCAGACATGTCGCCCTCGCTGTTCGCCGGCGCCATCCTGCGCGGTGAGCCGATCGACGTATTCAACCAGGGCAAAATGCAGCGCGATTTCACCTATATCGACGACATCGTCGAAGGCGTGGTGCGTATCCTCGACCGCGTCGCCACACCCGATCCCGAATTCGATACCAGCGCACCCGACCCAGGCGCCAGCTACGCCCCCTACCGCGTCTATAACATCGGCAACCACGAGCCGGTGGAGTTGATGACCTTCATTGAAACCATCGAACGCGCTGCGGGCCGGCCGGCCGTGAAAAACTTCCTGCCCATGCAGGCGGGCGACGTGGTGGCTACCTATGCCGATGTGGCCGACCTCAAACGTGACGTGGGGTTTGAGCCGAGGACAGCGCTCACTGAGGGGATAGAGAAATTCGTGGCGTGGTATCGCGGGTATTATCATCAGGCCGCGTGATGTTCACGCCAATCAATAACAAGTGTTGCTGCACGACAAACTGCGCGATAGCGGCTACCAGACCTCCATCGCCGATATGAAAGTACGCATTGCCACACAGGCCGGTGCCATCAACCACTTTCTCAATGGCGCAATGCAACTGAATGCACTTCATGAATTTGTTGGCAGATATTTACTGGAGCACTTTCCAAGCGCAGAAAGCGTATGCGAATGACCGCAAAGGTATTTGAGCGGGCTTGGAAAACGGAAAGATTTGAGTGTGCCATTTTATTCGCTGATCAGACACGCCAGCGTGGGAACCGAAACATGGTGTCCGTTCCTACTTATTTTTATTTTCTTCCTGTTTTTTTTCACTTGCTCCCTGATGAAACCTAGCCCTTGCATAGCGTTGCCGCCGTGAAACTTGCAATCAAACTCGGCACCCTGTCTGCGGCCAACATCGGCATCGCCTTCCTGTTCCAGTGGTATGTCCTCATCCAGCTGGGCCCTGGGGTGGAGACTGACGCACTATTTGCCGGCATGACGATCCCCCAACTTGTGTTGGCGGTTATCAGCGGATCGCTCATGCACGTATTGGTGCCGCTTCTTGCGGGCGAAAGCGAAGATCGTCTTCGGCATGATGCCTGGGGATTCCTTGCCCTTATCGGAGGTTTGTTCGGGTTGTTAGCTGTTCTACTTTACGCAGCAGCGCCGTGGTGGGTACCGCTCACCGTGCCCGGCTTCGATAAAGCGGGGCAGATGTTGACTGTCGAGCTTACCCGCATTCAGTTGATCGGCATGGTGTTTGCTGCGGTTAACGGTGTCCAATGGGCCGCCTACCATGCCCGGCAACGGTTCCTGTGGGCCGAATTCACCCCGATCCTGGCCAGTGTTTTTGCCTTGCTGCTATTGATTTGGGCGCTGCCCCGTTTTGGTGTGATTGCGGCTGCATGGATTGGTACCCTGCGCATGGGTGCGCAAACCCTCCTGCTCACTCCCGGCATGGGACGTCCTGTTCGACCCGATCTGAAAAGTGCGGCCATCAAAGAAGCCTGGCAACGCATCAAACCCCTGCTGCTGGGCACGGCTTACTACAAGACCGACCCCTTGATTGATCGCTTTCTGCTCTCCACTGCCAGTAGCGGCAGCCTATCGTTGTATTATCTAGCGCAGCAAATATATGGTGCCGCCAGCCAAGTACTCAACAAAGCCATCGCAGCCCCCTTGGTGCCGATTTTGAGCAAACTTCATAAGGCGGGAGACATGAAGGGGTTTCAGCACGCCTATCAGCGGAAATTGCTGGCGGTGGGTATGATCAGCATTGCCGGACTGTTCGTTTTTGGGTTGATTGGACAAGAGATTCTTACCTTTTTGGTGGGACAGGGGAACGTTAGTGCCGGCAACATAATAGAGTTATGGTGGATCATGATCTGGCTGGGCGGCATGTTTGTCGGCAGTGTAATGGGACAGATTTCATCGTCATCGTTTTACGCTTTGGGTGATACAACAACACCAACTCGCATAGGGATATACAGCTATACATTTTATATTCCGGCAAAACTAGCTTTGTTTTATTACTTTGGTGTCTTGGGGCTTGCACTGAGTACCAGCATGTTCTTTGCCGTAAATCTTTTTCTTCAAAATCGTCAGTTGAAGAAAAAATATTTTTGAATTTTTTACATGGGTTTGTACTGATGATAAATGAAGACTTTTCAACAAGAAGAAAATTACAGGATGTAGGTAGATGGTATGTGACTCGTTTCGTCGAGAATGTTGCAAAGAGCCTACCAACGGGTAGTTCAATATTAGATGCTGGTGCGGGTGAAAGCGTTTACAAAAAACTCTTTTCTCATTGCAACTATAAAGCGATTGATTTAGCCGTGGGAGAAAGCCGTTGGAATTATGCCAACCTCGATTATGTTGGCCCCTTACACGAAATGCCTATCGAGGATGATGTCTTCGATGCCGTGCTATGTACCCAAGTACTTGAACATTTGGAATGGCCAAGGGAAAGTGTTAAGGAAATGCACCGTGTTCTCAAACCCGGTGGGAAGCTATATATGACAGTACCGATGGCGCATTCAGAGCATCAAATCCCGTACGATTTCTTCAGATATACCTCATATGGACTTGAATCAATCTGCAAACATGCAGGATTTCATGACATCAAGATAAATCCTTTCGGGGGCCTATGGGTACGTTGGGCATATGAGCTGCCAAGAGGTTTATCGATTTTTCCCCCAGATGGGCTTCGTGGCAAAAAACCTAACATCCCCGGAATAGCGCTACTTCCCGCCAAAGTTGTTGCGTTTTCACTTGTGCGTTTGTTACAAATGGTGTTCTTGTGGCTGGATGGCTTCGACAAGAAGAAGAATGATCCATTTGGCTGGGCTTGTGTGGCAACAAAATGATTGGTTCGATCCAGCTTGAAGATGTCTCTTGCCCCTTGGGCTGCCCGAAGAGCGATGAAATCGTTCTCACTGGACGCGACCTGCTCCACGATCTTCCCGGTGAATTTAACGTCGTCAAATGTCGCAATTGTGGACTGATGCGCACCAACCCACGGCCAACGCCGGATACCATCAGTTTCTATTACCCGGATGACTATGGTCCTTACCTTGGCACCCGAATACGGCAGGCAAAGTCCACTTCCAACATCAAGAAACTGTTCAAGTCCTTGGTAAAACGCGTTTTCAACTTCAACACAGAACGCTTGCCGTCTTTGGCTCAGGGGCGGGTGCTGGAAGTGGGCTGTGCTTCCGGTGCATTTCTGCATCGGATGGCGAGCCAAGGCTGGCAAGTACAGGGCATCGAGTTTTCAGAGAAGGCTGCCCACGCAGCTGCACAACTCGGCTATCACGTTCATGCCGGACCGTTGGAAACCGCCCCACCGCCTGACGAATCTTTTGACCTCATCGTCGGCTGGATGGTGCTGGAGCACCTCCACGATCCTATTGCTGGCCTTCAGAAACTACGCGAATGGGCCAAGCCTGGTGCCTGGCTAGTGCTGTCGGTGCCGAACGCAAAATCGCTGGAGTTTCGCCTTTTCAAAGAAAAATGGTACGCGCTGCAAGTGCCTACCCATCTCCACCATTTCACGCCCGAAACCATAAGGCGAGTATTGCAGGCCGGCGGCTGGACACTTGAGAAGGTGCACCATCAGCGAGTGTTGAGCAACCTGATCGCCAGTACCGGCTATGTGTTGCGGGACAAAGGCTATACCAAGTTGGGACAAAAGTTTATTGCTTTTCCGGAACGGGGCGACAAGTGGTCATACGCGCTATACCCGCTAGCTTGGTTGTTTAGTGTGTTTGGTCAGACCGGACGCATGACTGTTTGGGCGAGAGTGAGCGAATGATCAGGATAGCTGCCTTCACAGGTGGCCTGTCGATACCTAGTGCCCGATTTCGGGTTCGTCAATATATTCCCGCCTTGCGTCTGGAAGGTGTCGAGGTTAAGGAATTTGATTCAGGGTTCGGCCAATATCCGCCGGAGGTCAGATGGGCCAGACCTTTCTGGGCGTTAGCAACGCTTGCGGAGCGGCTGCCCGACGTAGTGATGTCACATCGCTATGATGCGGTGCTTTTGCAACGAGAAATAATGTCGTCGTTTGTTACTTTGGAGCCACTGACCACGCGACCCAGAATTCTGGATGTGGACGATGCCATTTTTCTCCAGCGTGGAGGAGGCTTTGCTAAAAGGCTGGCGGAACTGTCCGACAAGGTAATCTGCGGCAATAGCTATCTTGCCGAGTGGTTCGGTCGTTGGAATATCAACGTGGATATTATTCCAACTGCTGTAGATACAGAACGATATCTCCCTAATGCTGAAACCAAACCGTCAGATTCGCCTTTGATTATTGGCTGGATTGGTACATCTGGAAATTATAAATATCTATATGGTATCGAGGGCGCACTAGCGAAAGTAATGCGTGTCCATCCAAGCACTCGACTAAAGGTGGTCGGTGACCAGTTACCAGAATTCAGACACCTGCCACCTGACCAAGTCGACTTCGTATCTTGGTCCGAAGCTATCGAGGTTCAGGCTATTCAGTCAATGGATATTGGAATCATGCCACTCGAGGATTCTCCATGGACGAGGGGGAAATGTAGCTACAAAATGCTGCAGTACATGGCTACGGGATTGCCCGTCGTGGTTTCCCCTATCGGCATGAATGCAGAAGTTTTGACCCTAGGTGAACTAGGGATCGGCGCCACAACCAAGAAGCAATGGATCGATGGCCTAATTGCGTTACTGGAAAATAAAACGCTACGAGCGAGGCTTGGCTCCGAGGGGCGACGCGTGGTTGAATCCTCCTTCAGCATCCACGTTGTCGCCCCCCAGCTCGCGCGCAGTCTTCTCGGAAAATAACGGATGATGCGCATTATTTTCATCATCACCGGTCTTTCCACCGGGGGCGCGGAAATGATGCTATTGAAGGTGCTGGAGCGTCTGGATCGTCAGCGCTTTGCACCCCGTGTCATTTCTCTGACGACACTGGGCGAGCTTGCTCCGTGTATCGCGGCGCTCGGCATTCCAGTGAACGCGGTGGGTATGAAACCTGGCCTGCCCAGCCCGCCAGGATTTTTCCGGCTAGTGCGATTACTCAAGCGCCTGAACCCAGATGTAGTGCACACCTGGATGTACCACGCTGATTTACTGGGTGGGCTGGCGGCACGTCTGGCAGGCGTTTCTGCGGTAGGCTGGTGTATTCGTAACAGCAATCTGGATCGCGACAAAACTAAATTTTCAACCCGTGCAGTCGTTAGTCTGTGCGCGTCGATGTCGAAATGGGTGCCGTCACGAATTCTCTCGTGTTCCGAGAAGGCGCGGCAAGTTCATGTGGGCAGCGGCTATGCTGCGGAAAAAATGGTGGTCGTGCCCAATGGCTTCGATCTGACCCGATTCAAACCGGACATTGATGCCAGACACAGGGTACGTGCCGAACTGGGTATCACTGATCAAACCCCCTTGGTAGGGCTGATCGGCAGGTTTGATCCACAAAAAAATCATGCGGGTTTTTTTGAGGCCGCGGGCATGTTGCATCGCCACATGCCGCAAGTGCATTTTGTACTCGCAGGCAAGGATATTGATATGGGCAACGCGGCGTTGATGCAGGCAATTACCCAAGAAGGCGTGCTAGCCAATACCCATCTGTTGGGCTTGCGAAACGACATACCCGAGTTGATGGCGGCACTGGATGTGCTGGCTTCTTCTTCCTATGGTGAGGCATTCCCCAACGTGCTGGGTGAGGCGATGGCTTGCGGTGTGCCGTGCGTGGTGACAGACGTGGGTGATTCGGCTTACATCGTTGGCGATACAGGGCGCGTCGTCGCGTCGGGTGACATGACCGGCTTTGCCGCCGCTCTGGAAGCATTACTGGCATTGCCCCCGTCTGAAAAGGCGGCACTAGGCGAACGTGCTCACGCTCGGGTGGCAAAATATTTTGAGATTGGCAAGGTGGTGCGGCAGTATGAGGATTTTTATGAAACCGTGTTGGCACATGCCCGGTAACGCTGCGCTCATGCCAAAAGGTACGCAGACATGTGCGGTCTGACGGGATACTGGAAAGCCACCGGCCATTCGACTGAGGAGGCGGAAGCGGTTGTGGGGGCAATGGCTCGCCAAATCACCCATCGCGGCCCGGATGATCAGGGTGTATGGACAGACACCGATGCAGGGATTGCCCTCGCTCACCGCCGTCTTTCCATTCTCGATCTCTCGCCCCAAGGCCATCAGCCCATGGTGTCGCAGTGCGGACGCTATGTGATTGCGTTCAATGGCGAGGTATACAACTTTGCAGCGCTACGCGAGGAACTGGAACAGGCTGGTGTGGCGCCTGCGTGGCGTGGGCATTCCGATACCGAGGTGATGCTGGCGGCAATAGCCGCATGGGGGCTGGGCGCGGCGCTGAAAAAATTCGTCGGCATGTTCGCGTTCGCGCTGTGGGATCGGGAAACACGCACGCTTTCGCTTGCCCGCGACCGGCTGGGCGAGAAGCCGCTGTATTACGGCTGGCAGGGCGATACTTTCCTGTTCGGATCGGAACTCAAGGCGCTCAAGGCGCATCCGGCGTTTCGCGCCGAGATCGACCGCGATGCGCTGACCCTGTTTCTGCGCCACAACGCGATACCTGCGCCCTACTCGATTTATCAGGGCATACACAAACTGCCGCCCGGCACTTTTTTGCAGGTTTACGCCGGACAGAAGAATGCACCGCCGCTGGCTTATTGGTCGGCGCGTTCTGTGGCTGAGACTGGGCAGCGCAATTTGTTTCGCGGTAACGATGCAGAAGCGGCGACGGAACTGGAACGTTTGCTCGGTCAGGCGGTGGGCGGGCAAATGGTGGCGGATGTGCCGCTGGGCGCGTTCCTGTCCGGCGGCATTGATTCCACCACCATCGTGGCGCTGATGCAGGCGCAAAGTGTCCGCCCGGTAAAAACCTTCACCATCGGTTTTAACGAGGCGGGCTACAACGAGGCCGAGCACGCCCACGCGGTGGCACGACACCTGGGAACCGAACACACCGAGCTGTATGTCACCCCGCAGGACGCGATGGACGTGATCCCGAGCCTGCCGTCGATTTACGATGAGCCCTTCGCCGATTCGTCGCAGATACCCACCTTTCTGGTTTCACGCCTGGCGCGTAGCCATGTGATGGTCAGCCTGTCCGGCGACGGCGGCGATGAACTGTTCGGCGGCTACAACCGTTATTTCTGGGCACGCAATTTGTGGCGCAAGCTGGGCTGGATGCCGCGCCCGTTACGCTCGGCGCTGGCCGGGGTGCTCACCACGCTGCCGCCCGCCGCCTGGAACACAGCCTTCCACAAACTGGGGCGCTGGCTCCCGGCGGGGCTGCGTTATGCCCACCCGGGCGACAAGCTGCACAAGGCGGCCGAGATTCTGGCGGTGCGCTCGCCCGAGGAGATTTATCTGGGGCTGGTGTCGCACTGGAAAAACCCCGCGCAACTGGTGCCGGGCAGCCACGAACCATTGACGCTGCTCACCGACCCCGGTCAGCAAGCCGACCTGCCCAATTTCGAACAGCGCATGATGTATCTGGATACAGTCACTTATCTGCCCGACGATATTCTCGCCAAGGTGGACCGGGCAGCCATGGCAGTCAGCCTGGAAACCCGGGTGCCGCTGCTCGACCACCGGGTGGTGGAGTTCGCCTGGACCTTGCCGCTGGACATGAAAATCCGCCACGGCCAGGGCAAATGGCTGTTGCGCCAGGTGCTTGATCGCCACGTGCCAAAATCCATTATGGATCGTCCCAAAATGGGCTTCGGCGTGCCCATCGACCACTGGTTGCGCGGACCGCTCAAACCCTGGGCGGCGGCCCTCATTGAACCCGAGCGGCTGGCGCGGGAAGGGATGTTCGACCCCGCGCCGATTCAGCGCAAATGGGCCGAGCATCAGTCCGGCAGCCGCAACTGGTCGTATTACTTGTGGGACGTGCTGATGTATCAGCAGTGGCAGGAGCACAACGCTTGAAGCTTCTGTTTGTTGTCACCAAAGACTGGTATTTCGTCTCGCATCGACTGCCGCTCGCCGTGGCGGCACGAGCAGCCGGTTTTGAGGTAACCGTAGCCACCCGCGTCGGGGCACATGACGAGACGATCCTGGCTGCGGGGATTCGTCTGATCCCGTTCACGCTGTCCCGGCGCGGCGGCAATCCGTTGTACGAAGTGGCGGCACTGGTGCGTCTGTACCGCAGGGAACGGCCGGACATCGTGCACCACGTGGCGTTGAAGCCGGTGTTATACGGCGCGCTGGCTGCCCGGCTGGCACGCGTACCGGCTCAGGTGAATGCAGTGGCCGGACTGGGCTGGCTGTTCACCTCTGCAAAAGGAATGACCCGCATCATCCGGCCTGCGGTGCGCAGGACACTGGCCTGGCTGCTCAATGCACGCGGCAGCCTGACGATTGTGCAAAACCCGGACGACCGCGATCTTCTTATCCGCTCGCACCTGCCGGAAAGCCGCTTGCGGCTGATTCGCGGTGCCGGGGTCGATACCGCCGCTTTTTATCCCGTCCCGGAGCCATCCGGAACGGTCTGTATCGTACTCGTCGCGCGCATGCTGTGGGACAAGGGCGTGGGCGAATTCGTCGAAGCCGCGCGTCTGTTAACGCAGGCAGGGGTAAACGCCCGTTTCGTGCTGGTAGGCGACCCCGACCCTGACAACCCGGCCTCGGTACCGGAATCGACTTTGCGCGCATGGCACGGACAAAATGGTGTGGAATGGTGGGGGCACCGCGACGATATGCCTGCCGTGTTCCATGCGGCGCATTTTGCCTGCTTGCCATCCTATCGCGAGGGCTTGCCGAAATCGCTGCTGGAAGCTGCGGCGTGCGGCTTGCCGATTGTCACCACAGACGCCCCTGGCTGCCGTGAAATCGTGCGCGATGGCGACAACGGCTTTCTGGTGCCTGTGCGCGATGCGCAAGCACTCGCCATCGCGCTGCGCGGCTTGATCGACAATCCGGTGCTGCGCGCCGAAATGGGCTTGCGTTCGCGGGAGATCGTTCTGGCAGAATTCTCCCGCGAACAGGTCATCGCGGAAACCCTTGCGGTTTATCAGGAATTGACTCAATGAAGGTATTGATTACCGGCGCCACCGGTTTCGTCGGCCGCGCCGCCTGCGCCTGGCTCGTGGCGCAGGGTCTGGAGGTTGTCGGCGCGGTACGTCACACGCCCGCCCAGCCAGTGATGGGTGTGGACTACCGCATCGTGGGTGACCTGGATGCCGACACCGACTGGCGTGCCGCCCTCGCAGGTGTGGAGGGTGTCATCCATTGCGCCGCACGCGTGCATGTGATGCACGAAACCGCAGACGATCCGCTGGCGGCATTCAGGTCTGCCAACGTTGCCGGAACCGAGCGGCTTGCCCGCCAAGCCGTGGCAGCAGGGGTGAAGCGGCTGGTATTCATCAGCAGCATCAAGGTGAATGGCGAGGATACTGCGCCCCCTCTCTCGCAAGGAGAGAAAGGGTACTTTCGGGAGGACGATGCGCCTGCGCCGCAAGACCCCTACGGCCAGACCAAGTGGGAAGCAGAAGCAATGCTTGCCCGTGTGGCACAGGAGACTGGCCTGGAAGTGGTGATCGTGCGGCCGCCGCTGGTTTACGGGCCTGGCGTGAAAGGCAATCTGGCGCGTTTGTTGAGCTGGATCGAACGCGGCGTGCCGCTGCCGCTGGCGGGTATCCGCAACGCGCGCAGCCTGATCGGCATAGACAATTTCACCAGCGCGCTGCAAGCCTGCCTCATCCACCCCGCTGCTGCGGCACGGACTTATCTGGTGCGCGATGGCGAGGATGTTTCGACGCCCGAACTGCTACGCCGGCTGGGCCGGAATTTGGGCAAGCCGGCAAGGTTGTTTGCGCTGCCCGCGCCGTTATTGCAAGGTTTGGCAGGGCTGATCGGGCGACGTGCCGATGTACAGCGCCTGACCGGCTCATTGGTCGTGGACGACAGCCGGATTCGGCGCGAGCTGGACTGGGTGCCGCCGCGCACGCTGGATGAGGGATTGGCACAGATGGCGCGCGCCTGGCTGGACAGCGCCCGATAGCCCGGCTTACGCCACACACACGCCTGGGTTAAAATCCGGGCACCCCATTGGAAGATAGCCTGCCATGCCCCAATCCCACATGCTTTTAAGCGAAGACGGTCTACACGAAGATACCGGACTGCATGTTGCCTAATTTACCTGCCCTGTACTTTGCGCTATTGGCATTGCCGGTCAGCGCATTCACTGTCTGGCTGCTGTCGCGAGGCCCTGCCGCGCGTTTGGCGCTGGATCATCCCAACCAGCGTTCCCTGCACACTACCCCCATCCCGCGCACCGGCGGACTCGGTGTGGTCGCCGGGGTCGCGGTGGGTTGGGCGGCAGTGGACGGCATTTTACCCGCGGCATTGTGGGGAGGCGCTGCGCTGCTTGCGGCCTTGTCTTTTGCCGATGACCGCTACGGCCTGCCGACCAGCGTGCGCTTTCTCGCCCATATCGCGGCTGCGGTGTGGCTGGTGACAGCACTGGGGACGAGCTGGAATTTTTGGCTGTGGCCATTGGCCGTAGCCGCGATTGTCTGGATGACCAACCTGTACAACTTCATGGATGGCTCGGACGGCCTGGCGGGCGGAATGGCACTATTCGGCTTCGGATTTTTCGCCATCGCCGCAACGGCTCACGGGCACCCAGATCTGGCGCTGGCTACGCTCACTGTGGCGGCGGCGGCACTCGGCTTTCTGCTCTTCAACCTGCCTCCGGCGCGGGTGTTCATGGGAGATGCCGGTTCGATTTCCCTGGGGTTTTCAGCAGCAGGCTTTGGCATGCTGGGCACGGTGCGCGATGTCTGGCCGGCCTGGTTCCCGGTGCTGGTGTTCCTGCCGTTCATCGTTGATGCCACAGTCACCTTGCTACGCCGCGGCTTGCGCGGCGAAAAGGTATGGCACGCGCACAAGGAACATTATTACCAGCGCCTGATCCGCATGGGCTGGAGCCACCGCAAAACCGCACTTGTCGAATATGCCCTGATGGGCGGAAGTGGCAGCATGGCGTTGCTCGCCTTAGCTACACCGGCGTCCATGGCGATTTTAATCATAGCTCTTTGGGGGGCTTTGCTCATTGCGCTGATGTGGCTTGTGGACAACCGCTGGTGCGAGTTTCAGGAAAATCAGGCGATTACCCAGGCTTAAATAGCCGTGTCATGCCGCCCCGCCCACCTGATTGATTGCTGACAATGGCTGGCTTGGCTATACTGTCTTACTTATTTCTTACTTCGTGGAGAAAGGACTGATCCATGGACACCACCAAGCTATCCAGCAAAGGACAAGTCATTTTGCCGATGCCGATTCGTGCTGCGCACAAATGGCAGGCCGGCGTCGAGTTCTCGGTCGAGGATACCCCTGAGGGAGTATTGTTGCGCCCCTTAAAACCATTCAAGCCAACACGACTCGAGGATGTGGTGGGCTGCATTGGTTACGCGGGGCCAGCAAAAACGCTGGCCGAAATGGATGCCGCTATCGCAGCCGGAGTCAAGGCCAGTCATGATCGCGATTGATACCAATGTTCTCGTCCGCCTGCTCACCGGCGATGACGCGGCGCAAACCAGCCGTGCAGCTGCGTTGTTTGAGCAAGGTGATATTTACATTGGCAAGACAGTGCTTCTTGAAACCGAGTGGGTGCTGCGTTTCAGTTATGAATTGAGCCAGCCAGCGATTATCGCTGCATTGAAAAAAGTGCTCGGCCTGCCGCAAGTGACGGCTGAGGACATCTTTGCCGTTGCCGATGCGCTCACCCTGTTTGAGTCCGGGATGGATTTTGCCGACGCATTGCATCTTGCCTCTAGCCGGGAAGCCGCGCAGTTTGCCACTTTCGATGCACGCCTGAAAAAACGTGCCGATCAAAATGCGCTGAATCATCATGTCGTTCTGTTGTAACCCTACGAAAATCGTGGCCCATGTTGTACGACCTCCCTTCAAACTTCAATGACACCCTCGCCCCGTTTTAATCCACGTACCGCCCTCGCCTTCCTGCACGACCTCAGTGCCGCCGCTGCTGCATGGTTGATTGCCTACTGGCTGCGCTTCAACCTCGCCATTCCGCCGGAATTCTGGACTAGCGCGCTGAAGACCCTGGTCTGGGTGGTGCCGCTGCAGGCGCTTGCGTTCTGGCGCTTTGGCCTGTATCGCGGGATCTGGCGCTTTGCCAGCCTGCCGGATCTGCGCCGTATTCTGATGGCGGTGGGCGTGGCGGCATTGTTGGTACCGCTCGGGCTGTTGATGTTTCGCACACACGCCGTGGTGCCGCGCTCGGTGTTGCTGCTCGACCCGCTGCTGCTGGTGTTGTTCATGGGCGGCAGCCGCCTGCTTTACCGCGCCTGGAAAGAGCATCGCTTTTCCAGTCTGTTGCAGACAGAGCGCGAACCCCTGCTGGTAATGGGCGCAGGCGGTGCAGCGGCGTCGCTGGTACGCGAACTCGCGCAGAGCAAGGAGTGGCGCGTCGTCGGGTTGCTCGACAACGCCGCCAGCAAGCAGGGCCGCGATATCCACGGTGTGCCGGTGCTGGGCACGCTGGACAGCCTGCCTGCTCACGCCAGCCGGATGGAGGTGAAACACGCGGTCATCGCCATGCCTTCTGCCCCGCATTCGGTGCGCCGCCATGCCGCCCAGCTCTGCAACGAAGCCGGAGTCACGGCGCTTACCGTACCCGCCTTCGAAGACCTGGTGAGCGGCAAGGTGACCGTCTCCAGCCTGCGCAAGATCGAACTGGATGACCTGCTCGGGCGCGATCCGGTGCAGCTCGACGCCGCAGGGCTGCATGGCCTGCTGACAGATCAGGTGGTGATGGTGAGCGGCGCGGGCGGCTCGATCGGCTCGGAACTGGCGCGACAGATTGCGCGCTATCAGCCGCGGCTGCTGATCCTGTTCGAGCTGAGTGAATTCGCCTTGTATCAGATCGAGCAGGAATTCAGCAGCCGTTTCGCCGACGTGCCCATCCTGTGCGCCATCGGCGACGTTAAAAACCGCGCCGTGCTCGACGACCTGATGCAACGCCATCGCCCCGCCGTGGTGTTCCACGCCGCCGCCTACAAGCATGTGCCGCTGATGGAACAGCAAAACGCCTGGCAGGCGCTACAGAACAATGTGCTCGGCACCTATACCCTGGCCAGCGCGGCGCAGGCACACGGCGTTGCCAAATTCGTGCTGATTTCCACCGACAAGGCAGTCAACCCGACCAACGTGATGGGCACCAGCAAACGCACCGCGGAGATGGTGTGCCAGAGCCTGCAGCAAGCCGCAGGCACGCGCTTTATCGCGGTGCGTTTCGGCAATGTGCTGGGCAGCTCGGGCAGCGTGATCCCGAAGTTCCAGGAGCAGATTGCCAAAGGCGGGCCGATTACCGTCACCCATCCCGACATCACGCGCTACTTCATGTCCATCCCGGAAGCCTGCCAACTGGTGCTGCAGGCCGGATTGATGGGCACAGGCGGTGAAATTTTCGTGCTCGACATGGGCGAGCCGGTCAAAATCGCCGACCTCGCACGCGACATGATCCGCCTCTCCGGCTATACCGGGCAGGAAATCAAAATTGTCTATTCCGGCCTGCGCCCCGGCGAAAAACTGTTCGAGGAACTGCTCGCCGACGACGAGCACACCCTGCCCACCCCCCACCCCAAACTGCGCATCGCTCAGGCACGCGATGTGGATGCCGAGTGGTTGACGGCGGCGCTGGACTGGCTAATGCAGGATGGTGTGGTGGCGGAAGCGGAAGTGAAACAGAAATTGCGCGAATGGGTGCCGGAGTACACGCCGAAATAAGCAGATGGAAAAAAATGTATCCGTTTAATAACTGGGCCACCGCTGAGCACGGCTGGAAAACCCCCGGCTTACCCCTACCCTGACCATCAACATCCGCAATGAAGCACAACAAGGCTTGGCGGGCGTCAAACAAATGAAGCAATTGCACCGGATGAATAAACGTAGCACACTTCTCCGCATAGTAACTCTTGGATAACTGACACGTGCCGACAGTATTGCGACTGGGGCCTTACCGGTTCTTTTTTTATGCCGGGGATTGGAACGAACCGCCACACATCCATATTGAACGGGACGAGGATATGGCGAAATTCTGGCTAGTGCCCATTCGGCTGCAAAGCAGTGGCGGATTTAGCCGCCCGGAAATTGCCAAACTGACGGCGCTCGTCACCGAGCACCAAAACGAATTGCTTGAGGCATGGAATGCTTACTTCAAAAATTGAACTCGAAATTCCTGCTGTGCTGAACGTCAGCACCTCAGAAGACACGCTTGCGGTTGATTTGGATGACGGGCGTAGCCTGTCCGTTCCACTCGCTTGGTATCCCCGTCTGCTGCACGCCACGCCTGGAGAACGCGCTGCCTGGCGCATCATGGGGCGAGGTTATGGCTTGCATTGGGATGCACTGGATGAAGACATCAGCGTTGAGAATCTGCTCGCGGGACATCGCTCTGGCGAATCGCAACACTCATTCGAGCGTTGGCTTGAATCCAGAAACGCCGCGGCATAGCGCCTCCGTGTCAGTGCAGATGCGGTTTCTACCTTCCTTCTTGGCGATTCGCATCTTTTTTCCAGCGCCTATTGAGCATTGGCATGCTTGGATCGGCGATGCCACCCTTGCAGATGCCATCCTCGACCGCTTCATGCAGAGCAATCACCGCTGACCGGCGATTCGCTGCGCCCCGAGAGACAAAAAACCGGCGAAAAAGAGAACAATATCGCCCATCGTGACCACACACATTACAATTTAACCGCGTAACAGCCTGCAGAGCAAAACCACAGCCATCTTGGTCGTCAACTTTTTCAATTGGCAACGTAGCGCTTCATCGACTAAACGCACTACAAATGCAACAAAGTCGCGACTTTATTGTTTAATGCTGCAATAAAGTCGCACAATAAAGTGCGAATTCGATGGGAGACCCCATGACGTTCCTCCGCAGTTAGCCATGCCGGCCCAGGCAAAGCCTATATTGCAAAATACCCCGCCAAATTGCACTGACAGAAACAATCGAATCCGGCTTGAGATCGCCTTAGTTCCTACCAGCATGAGCTCTACGCTGGCGCTTCATTTGGCAACAGGCAGCCTGAATAGATGCTTACGGAAATAGCGCGTCATGCTCTGCAAATGCCAGCGCATGTGGCGCAGATCGCGACGGCTGGCACGTTGCGCATTGTGTACGACAGTCACCTGCGGGCAGGCAACAACCCGGCGATGGGCTTTCCACAAACGTGCGCAAATATCCACGTCTTCATAATAAAGAAAATACTTTTCGTGAGGGTGTAAGAATTTTTGTGTAAACGGTCATTTGGCAGGAAACTGCCGGCCTGGACGAAGGAGCTGTAATGACCGTAAGCAACGAACTGTTGGACAGCCTGCTGGCTGATTACAAGAAACCGGAAG
>Ga0307375_10000170_pt1 | contig 88878 bp, 79 predicted proteins | sample TR1MG_FD_202531 | JGI IMG/M metagenome (GOLD analysis project Ga0307375, IMG submission 202531) | Soil microbial communities from Risofladan, Vaasa, Finland - TR-1 | ecosystem: Environmental > Terrestrial > Soil > Coastal area > Acid sulfate soil | place: Finland: Risofladan, Vaasa | collected... | reverse complement strand
GCTCATGCGATTCGTGCAGACGCTGTAACTATGCGCAGGTGCTTCCAGCCCCAACCGCATTGCGCAAGGGGCTGGCGGTGCCCGCGACGATCAACTGCGCATAGTTGCGACCTGCGCATAGGGGTCGGTTTCTGCCGGTCGGCGTCGGCCTGAGGGTGATGATACTGGTCGGCGGGCTCGTCATCGCCGATCGGTCGCGTGTTGGAAGCGTCCCGGTGCACCCAACTCTTCCTGGCAACGTGGTCGTCAGCGAACCGGCCTCATCTTGGCGGCGCTTTTCAGTGCGTTTTGGGTGGCCGGTTTCAGATCGTTACGGGTGGCCGGTTTGAGTGCATTTGGGGTGGCGGGATTCGGAGCATTCCAGGTGGCCGGTTTGGATCATTAGGCGTGGCCGGTTTCGCCTGGAATACGCAAGCATCATGCGTGGGGCCAAGTATTTTGTATCATGCATACGATACAAAATACTTGTGAATCATATATTTATGGAAGTTTTCAGCATTGCATGGCCGGGCGGTCCGTGGCAATCTGCTCGCCGAACTGCCCGTCAAATCCAGGTGGAAATAGACGGACACGGACTAAGCAGGACCAGAGCCCACGTGAGGTCGGTTGCCCGATGACATCACCTTCATACAAACCTGTTGAACTGGAGTGCTACCTCCCGCGCACACCATTGATGTCCGCGGCAGAGACCGCGCGAGTCATGGGCTTCACATCGACCGAGGCACTGGCGAAGGCGCGGCTGACGGGGCGGCTGCCTATCGACATGTTCAAATTGCCGGGGCGTCGAGGCTGGTTCGCCTCGACTACATCGGTTCGTGCCTGGTTGGAACGCACTTTGGAGATGCCAACCGAGGAGCCACAGTCATGACATAGAAGCTCGTATGTAATTGTCTGGGCTTCGAAAAAACGAAAGCCTCGCAGGCGAATGCGAGGCTTTCGGGTAGCAGCGGTTAGTACGTTCCGCACCGCTATCTTCAGAGCTCCCTCGATTCATGTCAATGCCCCACGCCTAATTTTCAACGCGTGACGGGCAGACATGTCCGTAATGCCCGCCGCTGCGCGGCTGGGCGCTGGTTCCGCGCGTGCGCGGAACATGGGAGACAACCATGCAAAAGAATTTGACTGTCGGTAGCCGCTGGCTGTGTGGTGACCGCATCGTTGAGATTGATGGACCGTTATCGCTTTACCAAGTCCAAGTGCGCGACGTGGGTACGGGAAACCTGCTACCCGCCTCGTTGGAGACTTTGCAGCCCTTGCCTGCATCGCGACGGGAAAGCGACCCCTTGGCCTTACCGCAGGCGGCCTGGGATCGCGCACTGTCGTTAGCGACGGCGCTGGAACCCTACGTGATTGGCACCTTACCGCATCGGATCGTGCGCGAGTTGGCGAAGCAATTCGACGTAAGCATCCGTCAGATTCAGCGCAACATGGCGCGTTACCGCCAATGCCAACAGACGAGCGCGCTCGCACCACGTCGAGGTGGTCGGCCCGTGGGTTTGCGGCTACTCAAGCCCGAGGTCGAACAGCTCATTCAGCACGTGGTATCGAAGCACTACGCACGTCGTGAAGCTGCCTCGCAATCCGAGGTCTGTGAGCGGGTGCGCCTGATGTGCCAGCGGCTGAATCTGTCGCCTCCTGACCCGAAGACCATCGTCTCGCGCATTCGCGCTGAGAAGGGTTTTCATCTGGAGTGTAAACGCCTGGGCGGGAAGGCCGCCCGTCAGCGCTTCGAACCCAGACCAGGCAAGCTCATGGCAGAGCGCGCGCTCGCGCTGATCCAGATCGATCACACGCTTGCCGACATCATTCTCGTGGCTGACGACGATCCATCGCAAGTGATCGGGCGTCCGTGGCTGACGCTCGCGATCGATGTGGCAACCCGGGCGGTGGTGGGCTACTACCTCAGCATGGACGCACCCTCGACGAACTCGTTGGCCATGTGTCTAGAGCACTTGATGCTTCCCAAGATGGAGAACGACATTGAGCCCGGTCTATGGCCCATGTATGGCAAGCCAGTGGGCATTCTGGTCGACAATGGCAAGGACCTTCGCAGCATGGCGTTTCAGCGAGGCTGTGAGCAGCACGGCATTGCACTGCAGTGGCGACCGGTGGCTGAGCCGCACTACGGGGCGCATATTGAGCGGTTGATGGGTACCTTCATGCGCAGGGTACACACGTTGCCCGGCACGACCTTTAGCAATGTGAAGCAGCGCGGTGACTATCCGAGCGAGCGCAAAGCTTGCTTGACGTTGAACGAGTTTCGGGCTTGGCTCGTGGAGCAGATATGCCATGGCTACCACGTTCGCCGCCACCGCGGCATAGGCATGCCACCACTCGTGGCCTGGGAACGGTCATTTCAGGATGAGGACGGTCGCTATGCACTGCCGCCCGCCCCAATGGATCGCGCGGCGGTGCGTCGCGACTTCTACCCGTTTAAGTACCGCCGGATGCAGCGTACCGGCGTGCAATTCGCGCGATCACGGTACTGGCATCCGGCCTTTGAGCCGTTGATCCATCCAGAGCGGCGAGTTTGTGTGCACTACCGCCCGGGTGATCCGTCCCGCGTCTGGGTGAGGGGCGAGGATCACATCCTCATTGAGGCACCAGCTGTAGCAGGCGTAGCGTTGAAGGAGGGCCGTGGCGTGACGCTCGATGAAGCCGGCCAGTCACACCTGGATGATCTGAAGCGCATGGGCTACGACCGTAGCGATGCCATCAGGGAAGATGCCGAGCACCGTAAGCGGCAGCACCGTGCTGCGGGCGGCACTCCCCCCAAGGCGCCGCGCTCGCCGAAACGGCATGACGATCAAGCTAAGCCTGACCCACGCCCACCCGTACCCCTGAACCGTGCCTCCATCATTACGGAGGTGCTGGAATCATGAGCACGTCCTATCCCCATCTTCCGGAGGCGACCGCGAAGTTGATCGAACTATCGAAGGTCGAGCGTGTGCGCTCGGTTCTCGCAGATCGATACATCCACCACGAGCGGGTCACCGACTTGATCAAACACGTGGAATTCAGGATGCATCAGCCGCATGGGCTTCGTCCGACCGGCACGGTCGTCTGGAGCCCTAGCAATGGAGGTAAGACTGCACTCGCCGAGGCGCTGGTGCGTCGACACCGAGCGCGGGAAGCAACATCGCGGCACCCGGCCGGCAAGCCGATCGTGACGATCACCATGAGCGGTGCACGCGAGGCCACGGAAATTTATACGCGATTCCTGCGCGAGCTTGGGATGCCCCACCTGTCTGCGCTGACGGGAAGTGAGCGTCGGCACATGGCGTTGCAACTAGGCCAGGCGGCGAACCTGAGCTTGCTCATCGTCGATGAGATCCAGGATGTCTTGTTGTCGACGCAGCGCCAGCAACAGCTGGCGCTGGTGGCGATCAAGGACATCATGAATTCCTTAAAGGTGCATGTCCTTGCGTTGGGCACCATGGAGGCGCTCCACGCATTGGAAGCTGATCAACATCTCAAGCGTCGCTTCCAATTTCGCGAACTTCCATCGTGGCGTAATGACGACTACCTGCGTCATTTCCTTGAGGCGTACGAATCGACCTTGCCACTTAAGCAACGCTCCAACCTCGGCTCGCCGCGCATGATGAAAGTCATCATCAAGGAGACCGAAGGAGTACTGGGCGCTATCGTTGACCTCTTGAAGTACGCCGCCGCGTTCGCGATCGAAACCGAGACGGAGCGGATCACCATCGAGCTGATCGAACGTGCCCGATTTGATGTGCCCATCACGGATCTCTCGACTGACGGGGGCGAGGCACAGAATGCGGAGGGCGACGCATGAATTCGCCGCATTCACGTTTCTCTGCCTCACACGACCGTTTCGTTGGTAGGACAGGGAATGGGCGATGGCTCCCACCGGGCAGTGGGCCGCCACGGCACGGCTTCTCCTATCGCTGGTGGATTACCGCACCGGGGAACGACGAGGCGTTGCGCTCGCTGTTTGAGCGTGCGGATCGCCTTTACGGAGCGCCGCCTGAGAATACCTACGTGTGGCAGGATCACGGGAGCAGCCGATGTTGCCTCGATGCCCCGACGAGTCGGGAACTTCTGCGCCTCTCGCGGATGTTGGGTATGCCAGCTCGTCAGCTCGTGGCCCATCGCCTAATGGATCATCCGGCGCTGCTGGACCCGGACGAGCGACGCGCCTATTGCCCGCAATGCATCCAGGACGATCGCGCCGCGGGGCGGCCACGAGTGTTTCGGCGCGCATGGGCGCGTTTCTTTCTGCTTCGGTGTCCCGACCACAACGTGCCGCTGCAATGGGCCGAGCCACGATTGGCCGCTATCGCCGCCCCAGCGTTACACCAAGCGTTGGAACCCCCAGGCGCGGATGAGGCCGAGATCCTGCGCCTCGTCGATACGTTGGCCCAGACGCTGGAGGCGTGTCTTTGGCGCGGACAGTCCTGGCCCGCGTGCTGGCGAGGCAACACACACGCCGCTCGTGCATTGCTGATCCACTGCCTGTGCAACCTGACGGGCGAGGAAGCCGCCCCGGCAGCGGCACAACTGTGGATTTCGCCGGCCCTTTCGCCATGGATCACTTTCCCGATCCGGCCGGTGCCCCCGGCAGGGCCGGTACCCTGGGACAGCGTGCGACGAGTGGGGCGGCCGGCTTGGCGTCGGGCGGCGCTATGGATGACTGCGTGGCAGGTGATTCCAGCGCTGCCTGTTCGTCTGCGGCCGCAAACTATTCCCGAGGCCTATCTTGACGACAGTGACCGCTGGTGGGAGCAGCAACGGCCGTCACCGCACACGCAAAAGTCACGACGTGTCTATGCCACATTGCGAAACACATGCCGACCGTTTCCCGTCAATGAGGCCTAGCTTCCTCATTCCCGCCTTGCCGATCCGGCGACGCGGCAAGGCGGGAGACCCCCGACAGTTCATTGGCTTGAGTCAGTAACGTCGGCCTCGACCGCCAGAGGAATGGGCGATAGCGGGCTGATCAGCGTACCCACGACAACTTCGCCTTATCGTCGGTACGGGCCTGGAAGTTGCCGCATTTAGCCGAGTGGGCGTAAGGCACCTGTCTCTTCCAGAGGGGCATTGCCCACAGTAGGGCATAGAGACCGATTGGACGGGGTTAGCTAGCTCAACGTTTTTTTACGCCGACCCTATGCAGGGCAGCCCCATACTCTTCAAGGTTGGAGATCACGATGGGGTTCTCACGTGGATCGCCGGATTCCGCTTGAATCCTGGATGGGGCGAAGTCAGCACCGAGCCGCTTTTCAAAGTAGTACAGCAGCGCGTACCGAATCGAAAGGTTGACCTTTCCTTCAATCATCCCGTAATCGAGTTCGATGACCTCACGTTGGGCGTCCGAAAGCCTTGGGTTGGAAGTGAGGATCGCATCGAAATACTCGTTCCAATCCTGGTCTTCGCCAGCATCCTGGCCTGGCTCACCGGCGTTGCGAGTTCCGCCGCATCGGGATAACAAGAAATCCTTGAACTTCTCGTCCCGGTGACAAAACGCTCTCATGTGCCAGCGAAAGCCATCGGAACCGAATGCATGCGGCGTCACGCGCCTCCATATCCGCTCCGACGCACCCGAACTGAGAGAAAGGTATTCGATTTCCATCGAGCGCTTCGCCCTGATTGCCGCAAGGATCCCTCGCAAAATTGAAGGGTCAACGCGGCGGGCCGGAGTAGGAATGACATCTGCTGCCAGCGTGCCGTCAAGCCACGTCTCCCCCTGTTGCACAGTCCGCATCGTCAACGCGGTCAGCTGGCGCAAATAACGGTCGGCATCCGGCTCGATGAGTTTGCAGACGAAGTCGGGGGCCGCCGCGTAGCGCTTTGCGCGGAGGTCATACCAAAGATTATCGGGTGCCATGAGCTGGTAGGCGGCCAGATCGTTGGACGCTTGCTGAGGGGAAACACCGAAATGACTGACGATGAACGACCGGTTCAGACTTCCCTCCCAATACGCCATGAATTCAATAAATTCAAGGCGTTGCTCTACGCTCCAAGGTTTCGATGGGGTCTTGTTAGTCATTCCAGTATCTCTAATGGTCAAAGCCACTTGATGTATCAACTTGTTGGATGGTACCATGGCGGCAAGCCAGGAGACGTGGTGCAGGAGGCATTTCGGTCACGTCAGCGCGGCGAGGGCTGTCCACTGTTCACAGAATGTTCGAGAGGCTCTTATGTCCACTGGAAATCATCACTTCTCCTTCCGTATCAACGACCGCGACGCATCGACTGGGGACCGCACGCCAAGTCCTGACCAACTGCTGGGCGACGCCGGCTTCGAGCCGGCAGATGACTTCGTCCTAATTCAGCGTACCGCCCATGGCACGGCTGTGATGTCCTCAGATGACTCACTCGATCTCGGGGATGGTAACGCCGAGTTCTACGCCTTTCCCAGTGGCCGAATCTTCGAACTGCGGGTCAACGAGCATTCGATTTTCTGGGGCTCAGAAGAAATCGACATTGCCCTCGTCCGCAAGCTCGGAAACGTGCCTGACGATGACGACTTGGTATGGATGCGGGTGGATCCCGGAAACGAGACGCTACCGCGTCAGGGCAAATTCTTCCTGGGCACCGACGGCATTGAGCATCTGCGGACCCACAAACGTCCGCCCGCGCAACATATCTACCGTTACTACGTCGACAGCACAGAATTCACCACCGAACATGCACAACTGACTGGCGCGCAAATCACAGCGCGCCTTCCCGAATGGAACCCCGAAAACTCCCTTGTCCTTGAGGGGCAGGGCAGTGAGGCAGATGAAGTCATTCATCCGACGACCATCGTGGTCTTCGAGGGTCGGGCGTCGGAGGCGCGCTTCACCATTGTTCCGCCTGCCACCTTCGGTGCGGCATGAAGTCGGTTCAGGACCAGTTCGCGGAAGTCCTGAGCACCTATTCGGGGGCGAGCATGTCAACGGCTCCCGATGGAACCCTGTTGGTGATCGTTCCGGGCGTGATCGTGCCGCCCGGGTGGTCGAGGCAGAGTACCGAAGTTCGATTTACGATCCCGGCCGGCTATCCATACGCTGTGCCGGACTGCTTCTGGACGGACGGTGACTTACGGCTTGCCACTGGCCAGATACCTCAAAACGCACAGCCCGGCCAAGTCACACCGGCCCAGTCCGATCCATCCCTTCTGTGGTTTTCTTGGCATATCACCGCTAACACATGGAACCCAGCGGCCTCCGACCTGATGACTTACGTCAAGGTCATCAGGAACCGCTTCGAGGTTGCGCAATGATCGGGATCGCCATCAGCGAGCCGCTGTTTCAGCAGCTGTTGATGCTGACCCGTGATGATGTCGAGCGAGGAGCTGCGGTCTTCCTCCACTACGACAGCAGCGGGGACCGCTATCTCGTCCACGAGATTGAGCTCGCGTTGGATGGCGATTGCCTGGACGCTACGGCAACAGAAATAACACTGGCACCCCAGTTCCTCTCGAAGGTCACGAGACGTGCGCGCGAGAGCGGCCGCCACCTTGGTCTCCTTCACACTCATCCCTCTGGTTTTCCGGAGTTCTCCGCAACGGATGACAAGACCGAAGCAAGGCTCGCCGATTTCCTTGAAATGCGGAATCCTGGGCTGATCAGTTTCGCATTCGTGGTGTGTGACGAAACCATACGTGCCCGTCGCATCGGTACCCAAGAATTGATGCCGGTTTGCAGGGTGGGGGCAACAGTGGGAGCGCTTCACGCCTGTGGGGCAATCGCCGTTGCATCAGACGAGCAGTTTGACCGACAGGTGCGGGCTTTCGGCGAACATGGTCAGGCAGTACTCAACCAGATGACGGTGGCAGTGGTCGGTCTCGGCGGTACCGGATCCTTGATTGCCCAGCAGCTCGCCCACCTCGGAGTGGGCGCCTTCAGACTGATTGACTCTGACACCATTGAAAGTACGAACCTCAATCGTGTCGTTGGTGCTTTTCCGCCCTCGGTCGGACTACTGAAAGTGGAGGTTGCACGGGCGATGATCCGTTCCGTGCGGCCTGAAGCCGGAATCGAGTGCTTTTCCGGGTCCGTCATTGACGAAGAAAGCCGGCGGCTCCTGTGCGGTTCAGACTGCATTTTTATTTGCACCGACTCACACTCAAGTAGGGCGTTCGTCAACGAACTGGCGTATCAGTACCTCGTTCCGGCGTTCGATATGGGGGTATCGATTTCGGTGCAGGATGGTCGGGTAACCTCGGTTACTGGACGCGTGCAAATGCTGGCCCCCAGTCTTCCTTGTCTAATGTGCGCGAATGCCATCAGCCCTCACGCAGTTCGCGAGGAACTCATGAGCGAGGAAGCGCGCCAGGCCGATCCTTATTTCCGGGGGGATGGCGTCAAGCAGCCTGCTGTCATTTCCATCAACAGCACAGCCGCGTCGCTTGCCGTCACCATGTTCTTGGGCGCGTTCACCGGAGTCTCCGCTGTCGCACGCTGGCAACGATACGACGCACTGACCGGCACGGTGCGCCCCATGTCGACAAAGGCCCTCGATACGTGCGGTGTGTGTGGCACGGGGGGCGTGACAGGCCTCGCCGACAGTCGCGTGTTGTCGTTTCTGCCACCGGGCGGACAGTGATCATGAGACAGAAAAACATTCTCTGGTACGGTTCCGTGCCGTCGCCTGGCGTGATTGAACGCTTGGCCATGCGCGGATTTCACATCATCGAAAATCCCGCAATCCATGCCCTTGTTGATGCATTGCTGGGCATGACATGGGCGGTAGTCTTCGACCATAGCCGCAACTCCGGCGAATCACCGGAGCCTGCGTACGTGCATCTTCCTACTTTCATTGACCACGGCCTGCTCGTCATTGTGGTCGCTGACCGAACATTGTGGGGAAATCTACGCACCAAGTGCCTGCATCCGATTGACGCAGAATTTCCTTGGGATGATGTTCTGAGGTTCATACCTGACTGGAGAGGGATTCACTTCGACAACATCGTCTCCCTCACACCACCGGCAAAATGGCAATCCTTCACTGTCACAGTCGACGAGCACGATGAAGGATTAGCTGAAGATGAGAGGCGTCTTGTGCACCGCTCCTTCCCGAAGGCAGAAGAGGTGGTTTTTCGCGAAATCAGGAAGGGATTCAGTGGCTCGCGGGTCTTTATGGCCTATGAAAAGCGTCGTAAGGACGAGACATCCATTTCACACTGGACCCAGCCGCGACTCGTAAAAATTGGTGATCGAGCGTCCATGGCAGTCGAAGTCGCTGCCATGCGCGATGTGTCGCCATTTGTTCCCTACGAACTGCGCCCGAACCTGGAGATGCATATCGAGGGATTTCGCAAAGGACTATTTGTGGCCGACTTCGTTGACAGGTCAGAGTCAATGCTTGAAGCGGCGCGGGCTGGAAGGGCTGACGCTGCCCTCTCGAACCTTTTTAATCGCACCTTGCAGCGCTGGCGGGAAAGGGGGCAGCAGTGCCAGCGCTCGGACGAATCGTTCGCCGATGCAGCCGAGCGGCTCGGCATTGTTGCTCCTGACAGCATCCTTGCGGAGTACACCGAGTCCGAACCAGGCGAACGGGCGGGCGTCGACGTCCAAAAGACGTGGGCGCTTTTGCGGGAGATCCGTTTCAAGCATCGTGTGGCAACTATCCACGGCGACCTCCATGGGGAGAACGTGCGCGTACGAGGGGATGACGCGATTCTCATCGACTTCGGGTCGGTCAAAGGCGACGATAAGGTAGGAAGTGGTGCGCCGCTCTGTTTTGACGTCGCCATGCTCGAGGTCGCGTTGGTATTCACCTACATCGTTGGCGAGGAGGACACCTCGTTTCCCCAGGCTCGATGGAGGGCAGACGTCGAAGCGTGGTATCAGCTCGACGTCATCGCCAAGGCGCTCGATGCGCCAGCTGCCGCTCGCGATGGTGGCTGGCTGGTGGGTTGCCTGCAGCGCATTCGCGCTTTCGGCATTTACGAGCAGAGCAATGGCCGGGAATACGCCCTTGCACTTGCGGTCGCAATGTTGCGCATGTGTAAGTATCCGTCGAGATCAACTGCTGAGAAAGGGCGGCGCGTTTTTGGTCTTCTTGCGGCCGTGAACATCATTTCAGGCGTCCATGCCAAACTAGATCGCTGAACCGGAATGGGGAATCATGAGAGTCAACCGTGTCAGGGACAGAGGAAACATTTCGCAACGCCATGAAGCTGACCAGCTCCTTGAGCGACCAGGCGATTGCGTCGTCGTCGAGCGGGGAGTTCTTCGTTCCATGGTGATGCGCTGCCCGGACGGTTGCGGGGACATCCTCACCATCAACTTGGATCCTCGAACGGACAAGGCCTGGCGGTTTTACCGCAGGCGAAACCAGGTATCCCTATTCCCGTCCGTATGGCGTGACACCGGATGCGGTAGTCACTTCATTGTCTGGAACCATACCGTTATCTGGTGCAACCGATATGCCAAAAGGCAGACTGTGCTCGTCGAGCACGAAGCGTCCCTGCGACAACGGATACTTGGTGTAGTCGGCTCTGGATGGCGGCACTTCTGGGACATCGCGCAAGAACTCGACGAGGTCCCATGGGACGTCAACCAAATCTGCAGAGCGATGACCGGGCGAGATGGCCTGCTTGAAGAAGGTACGAAGAGCCTTGAGGGGCACTTCAGGCGTGCGCAGAGTCGATAAAATTTTCCTTGAGGCCTGCTCGGCGCCCTGTGTGGATTGCGTGCAGTCCAATTTGCCCTGGCGACGCAAGTTTTCCCCAAGTTGGGGCGTGGAAATCCATAATGCGCGGCTGCGCAAGGATTGATGGGACTGAAGGTCGATTTCTTCCCGCTCTCGCCGCCTTTCGACTTGCAACCTACGTATTGTCAAGCAATCGCGCTGCGGGATTATTGGTGGCTCCGCCCGTCTGAAAATACCCGATCACACTCGCCACCGACCGATGTTCGGTCATCGCCATCAACGCGGGCAGGGCCACGCCCTGACGCGCGCCCTCGGTGATAAAGCCCGAGCGCAGGCTGTGCCCGCCAAAGCTGCCCTTCAGCCCGGCCTGCGCCGCCCGCCGTTGCACGATCGCGCCGACCGCCGCCGGCGACAGCGCGTCGCCGATCCGGTTGGTCCACAGTCGCCGAAACACCGCGCCTTCGGTCAAACCACTGGCGGTCAGCCACGCCGTCATCGCCTGACCGGCGATCCCCAGGATCGGCTTGTCCGGCGTCGACGTCGCACTGGGGCCGGCCTGTTGCGTCTTGCTGTGCTCCAGCCGGTACACGTACTGGTCCGGTCCGATCCGGCGCAGATCGCTGAGATCCGCGGCCGCCACTTCACTGCGCCGGCGGCCGCCACTGGCAAACGCAAAGTAGAGCAGGGCGCGATCGCGTAGCCCTTCCAGCGAGTCGTCGCACGTTTCGATGAGCGCCTCGAGGCCGGTGCGCACGATCGCCGTTTTCTTGCTCGGCCGCTCGCCGCGTTTCACCGCCGCCCGGCGAGCTCGGGCCAACAGATGGCGTACCGCGGGCTGTTCGCACGGATTGGGTTGCTTGCGGAGCTGATGCACCGACGACAGCACCGCGATCCGGTGCACGACCGTGCTGAGTTTGAATGCGCCGGGCCGCTGTTTCAGGCGCGCGGCGACCAGCTGGGTATCCAGCGCCGTCGGCAACTCCCACACCAGGCCGGTCTTGGACCGCCGCGCCACATGATCGACGATGAATTGCACCACGGCGGCGTCCGGCACCGGCAACGCAATCGGCGTCCCAAAGCGGCCCTGGAACCAGGCCGCCCAGTAGCGCAGGGCGCTGTGGTAGCTGCGGGTCGTGTTCGCCGACGCCGCTTCGGCCAGGATCTCGCGCACGGCCTCGGCGGCGCTGGCGGCCAGCGCATCCGGCGCCAACAGCGGAAAGCTCGACAGGGCAGGCACTTTTACGTTATTTTTCATATGTACTATGTATGTTTTAGAAGCATCATACGCCGATACCGACGATAAGCATCCATTATCGTGGGTAATAAAACAAGCGGGCAGGGCACCAATCGAGGAGACATCTGATATGCCCAAAGGCATCACCCAAGAGCAGGTGAATACGGCAGTCGACGCACTCATCGCAGCCGGCGAGCGGCCTACGGTGGAGCGCGTCCGGAACCACCTGGGTACCGGTTCGCCCAATACTGTGTCCCGCATGTTGGAGGAATGTCGCAGGAGCTTGGCGCAACGGTTTCAGGAGGCCATTCAGCTGCCCAAGCTTCCTACCGAAGTGGGTGAGGCGGCCAGCACCATGTGGCGCCAGGCCCTCGCGCACGCCGAAGCCATCGCACGGGAACGCCTAGCCCAAGAGCAAGGAGCTCTGGCCGCCGCCCATACCGCCTTGGCCGACGAGCGCATTCATTGGCAAACCGAGATAGCGTCGGCCCAGGCGTTGACTCAAAGCTCTGCTCAGGCTCGTACCATTGCCGAAACGCGACTGGCGGACGTCCAGCGGCTTGTGGAGCAACAGACGGGCCAACTAGCGGAACTGGTGCAGCAACGCGATGGGTGGCAGCAACGTGCAGAGCAGCTCGCCGAGGCGTTCGACACGCATAAAAGCGTCGTGACGGCCGACCGTGAGGCCCAAGCGGCGCATGTTCGGGCGGTGGAGGATCGCGCGCATGCGGAAATCGATCGGGCCCGAGAAGAAACCAAAACCCTCCAGACGACGCTGCGCCAGAAGGAACGGGAAACATCGGCGGTCGCCTCGCGGCTGGAAACGGCCGAGGCTTCGGCCCGTGCCGCCGAGCGCTTGGCCACCGAACACGGGGTGCGCGCTAAAACCCTGGAGCAGCAACTGGCCCGGATGGATGGCCTTCCCAAGGCGCTGATGGCGGCTCAACAGTCCCTGCAAGCAGCGTTACGACGAGAAATGACGCTGCAGTCCAAGCTGGACCATCTGGTCACAGGCACAAAGACCCAACCTGCAGCCAGGAAACGAAAATCGCGCAAAGATCCAAGGGCGATCTAGCTTCGTTGCCGGATCAGCTGCAAAAATGATGACATGGTTACTTGGATGACAGGGTTAAGCGGTTGATCGAACGGTACCGCACAGGCAGAATTCGGACTGGACTGTTTCCTGCAGGAAGCTTCTCGATGGGTTCCGAAGCCGTTTGATCGCTGATTGTGGTCAATCTTGTCAAAGAGTGACACGGTAAGGCGGCATGACAGGGTTAACTGGTGAGGTGACATGGTTAGCTGGGTGGCGACAACATGGTTAGCTGGGTGGCGACAACCCAGAAACGCAACACTCCTGGAACTTCCGTCTTTTGACATAATATACATTATGCGAAATTCAACATGGTTGCTTATCCTTGCCCTTGCGGCATATGCCGCGATCAGGAACAAGTGTTGTACGCAGTGAACAACCCCCCGTGCCAATGTACCGCGAGACAACTACCTCATCGCTATTGTGCGACAACCTGAAGTTGCCACGGCGTCTCTCCACAAGTGGTGATTTTGCGCCCCACAAGTCGCCCTGATTCGCTTGAGCGTCTACAAGTTGCCCGCTCGATATAAAGAGCGAACAAACAACCGCCTTGGCTATCCGACTTTGGTCGTGTGGCATGAATCCATCGAAACGTATTACACGTAGAGAATCATCGGCAACACCGCCGGATGACACAAGGGGGAGTCTCATGGCCGTATCTTCGGATTCAGGGTCACCAAACGCACCGATACATCGCATGCCTGGATTTTTCTCCAGGGAACGCACCATCGCGGGGCCCGGCTTCAACCGATGGCTGGTTCCGCCAGCTGCCTTGGCGATTCATCTGTGCATTGGCATGGCCTACGGTTTTTCGGTGTTCTGGCTGCCCATGAGCAAGCTGTTGGGTGCCACTGACCCGATGGTCTGCGCCAAACTGGGATTTTTTGCCGCGTTGACCAGCACCACCTGCAACTGGACGGTTCCGCAGGTCACCCATATTTTCGAAACGTTCATAGCGATGCTTGGCATTTCCGCAGCCCTGTGGGGCGGCTGGCTGGAGCATGCCGGTCCACGCAAGGCAGGCTTCATCGCCGCACTGTGCTGGGGCGGTGGTCTCATCGTGGGCGGCATCGGCGTGTCGATGCACCAGCTGTGGCTGGTTTACTTGGGCTGTGGTGTGCTTGGCGGCGTGGGCCAAGGCCTAGGCTACATTACGCCGGTGTCCAGTCTGATCAAGTGGTTTCCGGATCGGCGCGGCATGGCCACCGGTTTCGCCATCATGGGCTATGGCGGTGGCGCGATGATCGGTGCGCCGCTGGCGGTCGTGCTGATGAAGCACTTCTCGGCCACCGTCGCGCAGGGAGTGGCGTCGACTCTGATGGTCATGGGCGCGCTTTACGTCATCGTGATGGCCGCTGGTGCGATCGGCTTCCGCGTGCCGCCGAACGGCTGGCGCCCGACTGACTGGACACCGCCTGAGGAGAGCCACGGCGGGGTGATGATCACGCATCGTCACATGCATCTGAATCGAGTGTGGAAGACCCCGCAGTTCTGGCTGGTTTGGAGCGTGCTGTTCCTCAATGTGACCGCAGGCATCGCCGTGATCTCGATGGCCAGTCCGATGTTGCAAGACGTCTTCGGTGGCAAACTGGCCGGACTGACCGAAGCGGCTGCGGCCATGACAGCGGCACAGAAGGCGGCCGTGGTGGCCGCTGCCGCCGGCCTGGTAGGACTGATCAGCTTGTTCAACAGCGTCGGCCGTCTGTTCTGGGCGTCGTTGTCGGACAGGATCGGACGCAAGAACACCTACTACGCGTTCTTCATGATCGGCATCCTCGTGTACTGCCTGCTGCCTACCTGGGGCCATCTGGGCATGGCCGGGATGTTCGTGGTATCCATCTGCATCATCCTGAGCATGTATGGCGGCGGCTTCTCGACCGTACCCGCGTATCTGGCTGATCTGTTCGGCACACAGATGGTCGGGGCAATCCATGGTCGGCTGCTCACGGCGTGGTCGGCGGCAGGCATCATCGGCCCGTTTGTGATCGCCGCGATCCGTCAGACCCAGCTCGACGCAGGCGTGGCGAAGAACCTGGTTTACGACCGCACGCTTTACATCATGGCTTTCCTGCTGTTGCTTGGCCTGATCTGCAACGCGCTGATCAAGCCCGTGAAGGCCTCCAACTTCATGACCGACGAGGAACTGGCGCAGGAACGCTCACTGCAGCACGAGGCGCCGCACGTGACGGCCGGCGCGCAGCTTGCTGCGCGTGGCAGCTTTGGAATCACTGGTACGCTGGCATGGCTTGCGGTTGGCGTGCCGTTCTTGATCGGGCTGTATATTGCATTGGCGAAGGCCGCTGCGCTGTTTTGAAGGTGAACGGATGAAACGTGCCATCAACATCACCTTGCTGCCGGACCTCCCGGAGGAGGTCCGCTCGGCAATTGAGAACGTCACCGCCAGGCTCGGTCAGCTGCCGGGGGCTTTGCTTCCTGTGCTTCACGGGGTGCAGGACACCTTGGGCTACATTCCCCCGGACGCTGTGCCGTTGATTGCCCGCGAGCTCAACCTGTCGCGGGCCGACGTGCATGGCGTGATCAGCTTCTACCACTACTTCCGCAGCAAGCCAGCTGGCCGGCGCGTGATCTATCTGTGCCGTGCCGAGTCATGTCAGGCGATGGGCGCGGTAACGCTGGAGAAACACATCAAGGAGCGGCTCGGCGTAGACTTTCATGAGACCACGGCCAATGGTGCGTATACGCTGGAACCGGTCTATTGCCTCGGCAACTGCGCCTGCTCGCCAGCAATGATGGTCGATGATGAATTGAAAGGCCGGCTGACCCCGGCCAGTTTTGATGCCTGGCTGGCCGCGGAGGGGAAATGAGCATCACCGTTTATGTGCCACGCGATGCCGGCGCACTATCGTTGGGCGCCGAGGCGGTGGCCAGTGCCATTGCCATCGAGGCACGGCGGCGCGCTGTCGATGTGCAGATCGTGCGCAATGGCTCACGCGGGCTGTACTGGCTGGAACCGCTGGTTGAAGTGGTCACCGCAAGCGGTCGCATCGCCTATGGTCCGGTGCAGCCGGAAGATGTCGGCACCTTGTTCGATGCCGGTTTTCTGCATGGTGGCGAGCACGTTCTCGCGCTTGGCGCCACTGAAGACATCCCGTACCTGAAGAGCCAGCAGCGACTGACCTTTGCCCGTGTCGGTATCGTTGACCCGCGCAATCTCGATGACTACCGCGCGCACGGCGGTTACCGCGGTCTCAAGGCAGCGCTGGCGATGGATGCTGCCGCGATGGTGCAGACGGTCACCGACTCGGGTCTGCGCGGTCGAGGTGGTGCGGCGTTCCCGACCGGCATCAAGTGGAAGACCTGCCTGGATGCATCGGCCGACCAGAAATACATCGTGTGCAATGCCGACGAAGGTGATTCGGGTACATACGCCGACCGCATGATCATGGAAGGCGATCCGTTCGTGCTGATCGAGGGCATGACCATCGCTGGCCTCGCGGTGGGTGCGAGCCACGGCTATATTTACCTGCGCATCGAATACCCGCATGCGCAACGCGCACTGGAGGCCGCGATCGCCAGTGCCGAGCGGCACGGCTACCTCGGTGCCGACGTGCGTGGCAGCGGCAAACCGTTCCGGCTGGAAGTGCGCATGGCCGCCGGTGCCTACATCTGTGGCGAGGAAACCTCGCTGCTGGAATCGCTGGAAGGCAAGCGCGGCCAGGTGCGTTTCAAACCGCCGTTGCCGGCGATCGAAGGTCTGTTCGGCAAGCCCACGGTGATCAACAACGTGGTGACCCTGGCCTCGGTCCCGATCATTCTCGACAAGGGCGCGGCCTTCTATCGCGACTACGGCATGGGACGGTCGCGCGGTACGTTGCCGCTTCAACTGGCTGGCAACCTCAAACGTGCTGGCCTGGTCGAGCGGGCATTTGGACTGACCCTGCGCGAGCTTATCGAGGACTATGCAGGCGGCACCGCCAGTGGCCAGCCGGTGCGTGCGGTGCAGGTCGGCGGCCCGCTGGGAGCGTATATCCCCGTGTCGCAACTCGACACCCCGGTCGACTACGAGGCGTTCATTGCGATCGGCGGCATGCTCGGTCATGGTGGCGTGGTGGTGTTCGACGACAGCGTGGATATGGCTGCCCAGGCGCGCTACGCGATGGAATTTTGCGCCATCGAATCCTGTGGAAAATGCACACCCTGCCGCATCGGCTCGACCCGTGGCGTCGAGGTAATCGACCGCATTGTTGCCGGCAATCGCACCGAGTGCGAACGCAATGAAATTCTGCTGCGCGATCTTTGTCAGACCATGCTGGACGGCTCGCTGTGCGCACTGGGTGGCATGGTGCCGCTTCCGGTGCTGAGCGCGCTGGATCATTTTCCCGAAGATTTTTCAGGTACGGCCCAGAACACCGTAGCCTGAGGAGGTAGCGCGCCATGTTGTCCATCGTCGAAATCGATTACGGCACACCCAAAGTTGCTTCGTCCACCACGGTCGAGCTGCTGATCGACGGCCAGTCGATCCGTGTGCCGACGGGCACCTCCGTGATGCGCGCCGCCGCCCAGGCCGGCATCAGCATTCCCAGGCTGTGCGCCAGCGAAATGCTGGACGCCTTCGGATCGTGCCGCCTGTGCCTGGTCGAGATCGAGGGTCGCAAGGGTTATCCGGCCTCGTGCACCACACCGGTGACCTCGGGGATGAAGGTCAGCACGCAAACGCCCAGGCTCGCCGACCTGCGCCGTGGCGTGATGGAACTCTACATTTCCGACCATCCGCTGGACTGCCTCACCTGCCCTGCCAACGGCCATTGCGAGCTGCAGGACATGGCTGGCGTGGTCGGCCTGCGCGAGGTGCGCTACGGTTACGACGGCGCCAATCACGTCCATGCGAACAAGCCCGATGGCACGGCCAATTCCCTGTTCGTTAGCAAGGACACCTCCAACCCCTATTTCACCTTTGATCCCTCCAAGTGCATCGCCTGCTCGCGCTGCGTGCGTGCGTGCGACGAGGTGCAGGGCACCTTTGCCCTGACCATCCAGGGGCGCGGTTTCGACTCCAAGGTGGCCGCCAGCCAGGACAACCGCTTCCTCGATTCCGAATGCGTCTCGTGCGGTGCCTGCGTGCAGGCCTGCCCCACCGCGACGCTGTCGGAAAATACCCTGATCGACAAGGGTCAGGCCGAACACAGCGTCGTCACCACCTGCGCCTACTGCGGGGTCGGCTGCAGCTTCCGTGCGGAGATGAAGGGCGAGGAAATCATGCGCATGGTGCCGAACAAGGACGGCCACGCCAACCATGGCCACTCCTGCGTCAAGGGCCGCTTCGCGATTGGCTACGCCAGCCATTCCGACCGCATCACCACGCCGATGATCCGCGCAAAAATTTCCGATCCTTGGCAGGTGGTGAGCTGGGACGAGGCCTTTGCCCACGTTGCCGGCGAGTTCAAGCGCATCCAGGCCAGCCATGGCACGTATGCGATCGGCGGCATCACCTCCTCGCGCTGCACCAACGAGGAAACCTACCTGGTGCAGAAGCTGGTTCGCGCCGCGTTTGGCAACAACAACGTGGATACTTGCGCCCGCGTCTGCCATTCGCCGACCGGTTACGGCCTCAAGGCCACCCTGGGCGAATCAGCCGGCACTCAGGATTTCGACTCGATCGAGCAGACCGACGTGGTGCTGGTGATCGGCGCCAACCCCACTGATGCGCATCCGGTGTTCGGCTCGCAGATGAAACAGCGCCTGCGCGCCGGAGCGAAACTCATCGTGGTTGATCCGCGCCGGATCGACCTGGTGCGCACGCCGCACATAAAGGCCGACTACCACCTCAAGCTGAAACCCGGCACCAATGTTGCCGTGCTCGACACGTTGGCGCATGTAATCGTGACCGAAGGTCTGGTCAATGAGGCCTTTGTCGCCCAGCGCTGCGAGCCCGAGGCGTTCGCCAAGTGGAAAACCTTCGTCGCCCAGGACAAGTACAGTCCCGAGGCCATGGAAGCGCAGACCGGTGTGCCCGCCTCGCTGGTGCGCGGTGCTGCCAGGCTTTACGCCACCGGAGGCAACGGTGCGATCTACTACGGCCTGGGAGTCACCGAGCACGCCCAGGGCTCCACCGCGGTGATGGCCATCGCCAACCTGGCCATGGCCACCGGCAACATCGGTCGCGAAGGCGTGGGCGTGAACCCGCTGCGCGGGCAGAACAATGTTCAGGGTTCCTGCGACATGGGCTCGTTCCCGCATGAATTCCCCGGCTACCGGCATGTCAGCGATGCCGCGACCCGCGCGCTGTTCGAGCAGGACTGGGGGGTGCCCTTGCTGGGCGAGCCTGGCCTGCGCATTCCCAACATGTTCGACGCCGCGCTGGATGGCAGCTTCCTGGGCCTGTACGTGGAGGGTGAAGATATCGCCCAATCCGATCCGGACACGCAGCACGTCACCGCCGCGCTGAGCGCGATGGAATGCATCGTGGTGCAGGACCTGTTCCTCAACGAGACGGCCAAATACGCCCACGTGTTCCTGCCCGGCAGCTCGTTCCTGGAAAAGGACGGCACTTTCACCAACGCCGAGCGGCGCATCTCGCGCGTACGCAAGGTGATGGCGCCCAAGGCCGGCTATGCCGACTGGGAGGTCACCCAGAAACTGGCCCAGGCAATGGGTTATCCGATGAATTACGGTCACGCCTCGGAGATCATGGATGAAATCGCGCGGCTCACGCCGACCTTTCATGGCGTGAGCTTTGACAGGATCGACCAACTCGGTTCGATCCAGTGGCCATGCAATGAAGATCATCCCGAGGGCACGCCGGTGATGCACGTGGGTGAGTTTGTACGAGGCAAGGGGCGCTTCATGCTCACCGAGTACGTACCTACCTCGGAAAAGGTCAACGCCGAGCATCCGCTGATCCTCACCACCGGACGCATCCTAAGCCAGTACAACGTCGGTGCACAGACCCGGCGCACCGCCAACGTGATGTGGCATGACGAGGATCGCCTCGAAATCCATCCGCACGATGCCGAGGAACGCGGCATCAGCGACGGTGACTGGGCCGGTGTCCGCAGTCGCTCAGGCGATACCGTGCTGCGCGCAATGATTTCCGAGCGCATGCAGCCAGGCGTGGTCTATACCACCTTCCACTTCCCCGGCTCCGGCGCCAACGTGATCACCACCGAGAATTCGGACTGGGCCACCAACTGCCCCGAGTACAAGGTTACCGCCGTGCAGGTCACCCGGGTCAGCCAGCCGTCGGACTGGCAGAAGCGCTTCCACACCTTCTCGGAGCAGCAACGGGAACTGCTCGAGCAGGCGCAGTCGGTTGACTTGCCAGGTCAGGCATGAAACGCGCATGGCCTGGTACCGTGGTTGTGGTTGCCGGGGCCGTCCGGTGCCAAGGGCATCACGCTGAGGGGCATTTCGGCGCCCAACCGTATCGCCTGCCGCTCCACCCAAGGCAAGAGCTGACATGAATATCGAACGACTGGTCACGATGGTCAACGACATCGCCACTTATTTCGCGGTTGAGCCCGATCACGCCGCCGCCGTCGAAGGTGTCCGCGACCACCTGACCAAATTCTGGGATCCGGTGATGCGTCGTCAACTGAAGACCTACATCATGCATGGGGGTGAGGGCTTGTTGCCCCTGTCCGCCGAAGCGGTTGAGGCATTGACGATGCCGGCGGCAACTATCTTCTGAGGGTGATCTCGCAACGCGCATCAAGTTTCCTGCACTGACCCAACGAGGGCTGCGTGCGCATTTTCATCAACTGCAGAATGTTCCGCGCCAGCAGCTGCGGAAACCTCTCATGTGCTGAAAGCAAAAGCGGCCGACTGGGCGAACGCCTTTCATTGGATTGCGCCAGAGTCAGGAATGCCCGCGATTGGCAAAGTGAGCTTGCATCAGTCCGGATTCCGGAATGTATCGCCAAAGCGCAAGTGAAGCGGGAATGCGTGCACGCAAAAAGGCGCTACGCAATGTGTTCAACGCGGTCTCGGCCGATTCATGGCGCCCAAATTCGCGTTCCTCGAGCAAGGCTCGCCAACGACGACCATGCCTGACGATGCGCATCAGGCCAAAACGGGAAGGGTATACATATTGCGTCAACACGACCTTGCCCCGGGAAATGGAGATCGTCAGTGTGCGCACTCATCATGACGCCAGGCTTGTCGAACGGCGACAGGACGATGACTCTGGGCTGGCCTTGGCACCACGGGCTTCAATGCCGCATGGTCATCGTCAACGACCGAAGATGATTTCCTTGCCTTCGTGGTCGCGATCCCAGCCGCGAAGTTGATCGCGAATATGGGCGACGCGCTGGCGTCCCAAGGCATTTCGCTCCTCGTCGAGCACATGACCATCGAGCAGTTCGGCCAGTCGCTGTGCGGTGGGCAGCATCGCGTCCCAGGCGTCCAGCGCGGGCATGGGCGCCGGCAAGGTCATGAAGAAACTCACGCCGGGCGTGCGCAGCGTATCGAGCCGGGCCAGGTCGAAGTTACCGGGCTTGAGCATGTTGGCGACGCTGAAGATTGGCCCAAGCTCACGTTTGCCGTCGACCAGGCGGTGATAGATGCCCATGTCCCCGAATTCGAGCCCCGCTTTCTCGGTGGCTACGACCAGATCGGGGCCATTGAAGTGGCCACCTTCGCGGGCGACGACGAACAACGTGATGATGCGTTCCACCGGCATTTGTGCTGGCCGGCGACCAAGCTCCGAGCGAGGCGGCTGCTTTTCTGCCTTTGCGGCAGGAGCGGGTTCGGCGGCGGGCGCCACCGCCGGAGGTGCGGCGGCTTGTGGTGCCTGTGTGGGCGGACCGCTATCCGCGGGTGCCCGCAAAGCATTCACGATCGAGGCGGCATGGCCGACCAGGCCGTGCTTGGGCCTGGTGGCGGCTTGCGTGCCGGAAAGCGTGGCGCCGAGCCGTTCGAGTTCTTCGCGCAGACCGACCTCGAGTTGGCCCTGCTCCGCGCCCAGATCGAATGTCTGCTGGCCTCGCGCGGCCCGGCCGCCGGTGCTGAAAAAAGGATCGTCAGCAAGGCTGGATTCGCCACCAACGGTCGGTTCACGGCGTTCACCGAGGTGCGGTCCGGGCGCGGCGCGGCGTGTGCCCTGCTCTTTCCTGGGCTGACCGAAGAGCCAGATCAGCGCCAGCACGATCGCGCCGACGATAAACATCGGAATGCCCACGGCGGGATTCCAGGCAAGGGCAAGCATGGGTTGCAAGGTCATCATGGGGTCCTCAGGCTGCGCCTGCCAGTTTAGCTGCTTCGGCGAGATCTACCTGCACCAGTCGTGATACGCCCGGTTCGCGCATGGTCACACCGCACAACTGGGTAGCCGCTTCCATGGTCGCCTTGTTGTGGCTGATGAAAATGAATTGCACATGCTCACTCATCTCACGCACGAGGCTGGAGAAACGCCCCACATTGGCTTCGTCCAGTGGCGCGTCGACCTCGTCGAGCAGGCAGAACGGTGCCGGATTCAGGCCAAAAATGGCAAACACCAGCGCTACTGCGGTCAACGCCTTTTCGCCGCCAGACAACAACGAAATGTTGGACGGGCGCTTGCCGGGCGGGCGCGCCATGATCGACACCCCGGTGTTCAGCAGGTCGTCGCCGGTCAGTTCCAGGTAGGCATGTCCGCCGCCGAACAGGCGGGGGAACAACTCCTGCACACCGGCATTCACCTTGTCGAAGGTTTCCTTGAAGCGCTGGCGGGTCTCGCGATCGATCTTCTTGATCGCGCCTTCCAGGGTCTCCATCGCACTGACCAGATCGGCCAGCTGGTTGTCCAGATAAGTCTTGCGCTCGCTCTGCTCGGCATGTTCCTGGATAGCAGCGAGGTTGACGGGCTCCAGTCGGGCAATCTTCTGGCCCAGGTCGACGAGCTGCTGGCGCCACTGGTTGGCGTTGATATCCTCGGCCAGCTCGGCCAGCAGCGTTTCCAGTTCCAGTCCGGACGCCTTGATCGCTTCGGCCAGCTGTTCGGCACGCAGATGCAGGGCCTGCGCGGCCAGGCGCTTCTCGGAAAGGCCTTCGCGCAATGTCGAGAGGCCCTGCTCCGCCAGATGCCGTTGTTGGTCGAGCCTGCGAAATTCGAGGTCGCAATCTTCCAATGCTCGGCGTGCCTCGACCATCTGCTTGTCGACCAGCAGACGCTGATCGAGATAGGCTTGGCGCTCAGCCTCAAGCTCGGCAATGGGGTCGGAACCAGCAGTGAGTTGCTCGCTGATTTCGTTGCGGCGAGCCTCGATTTGCCGCAGTTGGCTGTCCATGCGCCCCAGCGTCTGCTCCAGCGAGGCCAGCGAGGAACGCTTGGATTCCAGCGACAAGGCCAGTGAGTGCGATTGGTCAGCCGCCTCGCGCGCATTCATCCGTGCCTCTTCGCGCGCTTCGAGCAGGGCGCGGCGCTCGTTTTCGAGTTCGCGGCGCTGGTCTTCCAGGTCACCCATCAGCCCGACTGACTCGTCCAGGCGCGCACGCGCCTCACGCGTCTGTCCCTGCAATTCGTCGATCTGGCTGGCCAGATCCGCCAACTCATCGGTGACCTTCTCCGCACGGGCGCGGGCGGTTTCCAGCTTGCCACGATGACTTTGCATCTGGCCGGCCAGCTCGGATTGACGACGATGCGCGTTGTACAGCTCGCGCTGCGCGTCGTCGCGGGCGCGTTCGGTCTCGAATTTATTGGTACGCAGCGCGTCGAGCTGATCGCCGGATTCCTCCAGTTGGGCTTCGAGCGTGGTGATCTGTTCGCTGAGCATGCGCAGCTCGCGCTCACGCGCCAGCACGCCGACCTGACTGCCCTGCGCCCTGCGCACCCGTGCCCAGCCAGGGCCGAGCCACTCGCCGCGTGCCGTGATGACTGACTGGTATGGCGTCAGCGCCGACAGCGCAGCCACCCGCTGATGGGCGTCATCCAGCGACGTGGCGGTCAGCACCTGGCTGAGGATCGCGATCGCGGCCGCTGGTCCACGCACGTGTGCCGCCAGCGTGCCGGCGGTATTGGCGCTGCCATCGGCGGCATCCAGCAGGGCCACATCGGCGTTTTCCAGGCCGACCAATTCCGAGGCCAGTTCGTGCGCTCCGTCCACCAGTACACTGTCGAGGAAGCCGCTCAGTGCAGTTTCCACGGCGGTTTCCCAGCCGGCTTCGACCTGCAACGACTCGCCCAGCCGGCGTGATTTGTTCAGCCCCAGACGGGCCAGCCATGTACTCGCGGCACTCTCGTCCTGTCCGAGTGCGGCGTGCTGTAGCGCTTCGAGCGAGGCATGTCGACCGCGCGCCGTCTGCAACTGCGAGCGCGCTTCGTTGAGTGCCGACTGCAGCTGGCGTTCCTCCTCAAGCACGTTCTCGTGGCTGCTCTTGTGCTGGTCGAGCAGGCTGCCGAGGGCCTCGACACGTTCTTGCTGGGTCTCGTGCTCGGCATGCAATTGCTCGCCAGTGGCATCCAGCGCGGCGACATCAGTGATCTTTTGTTCGGATTCCAGCACTTCGCGCCGGCGCGACAGATCGATGGCCTGGCGATCCAGGTAGTTCAGCTTGGTGCGTTCGACCTCGGCCGCGCGATTGGACTCGCCTGCGTTGCGGGTGTGGCTGTCCCAGCGCTGCTGCCAGTCGGCCAGTTTCGCTTCGGTACTGCGCTGCTCTTCGGCGGTGTCGTCCTGCATCTGCTGCAAGGCTTCGAGTTTCGGCTCACCCTCGGCCAGCACCAGCCGCAGCGTCTCGATCTGTTCGAGATCGGCAGCGATATGCGCCGCCAGCTCGGCATGCTCGCGCTCGCTGTCAGCGTGTGCGTGCTGCAGGCGATCGGCGTTTTCACGGTTGTGTCGTACTTGCTGCTCAACGCGAGCAATCTCGGCACCGACCTTGTAGACGTCAGCCTGCACAGCACTCAAGTGCTCGCTGGCGTCGGTATGGCGTTCGCGCACGGTTTCGAGTTGCGCTTCGATCTGACGCTGGACAGCCAGCTGCTTCTCGATCTCGATTTCGGCCGCCGACAGGCCTGCACCCTCACCGTCGTGTTGACTTTTCAGGCCGCGGTATTCCAGCGCGCGCAGCTCGGCATCCTTGCGGGTCTGCTCTTCCTTCAAGGCCTTCCAGCGCTCGGCGGCGCGGGCCTGGCGGTTCAGGTGTTCGAGCTGCTTGTCCACTTCGTCGCGCACGTCGCGCACGCGGTCCAGATTTTCGCGGGTGGCCTTGATCCGGCTCTCGGTCTCCTTGCGCCGCTCCTTGTACTTGGAGATGCCGGCGGCCTCTTCCAGGTGCATGCGCAGCTCTTCCGGGTGCGCCTCGATGATCTGGCTGATCATGCCCTGTTCGATGATCGAGTAGCTGCGCGGGCCCAGGCCGGTGCCAAGGAACAAATCCGTGATGTCACGCCGGCGGCAACGCGCGCCGTTGAGGTAGTAGGCGGACTGGCCGTCGCGGGAGACCTGGCGCTTCACCGAGATCTCGGCGTACTGGCCGTACTCGCCCTGGATCGAACCGTCGGCGTTGTCGAAGATCAGCTCGACCGTGGCCTGGCCCACCGGCTTGCGCGTATTGGAGCCGGAGAAGATCACGTCGGTCAGCGAATCGCCGCGCAGGCGGCTGGCCGCACTCTCACCCATCACCCAGCGAATCGCATCGATGATATTGGACTTGCCGCAACCGTTCGGGCCTACCACGCCGATCATGTTGCTCGGCAAATGCAGGGTGGTCGGGTCCACAAAGGACTTGAAACCGGCGAGTTTGATCGTGCTCAGGCGCATGCGGTCATCAATGGGTCATCGGTAAACGCCCGTCATTCGGGCGACAGGACACTGTGCCAAACACCGAGCACGGCTGCAATGCGTTTCACTGCCATAAATTACTTTAGAAAAAAATCATATCTTATTGTTATTTAGAGTTATTCGATTGACATGGCGTCGATCGACAAGGCGTGGATGCCGTGGTTCATCAGGTCGTCGAGCGCCGCATAGACCATGCGGTGGCGTTTGATCGGCGAACAACCAGCAAACGCGGCACTGACGATGCGCACATGAAAGTGCCCCCTGCCCTCGCCCGCATGGCCGGCGTGCTTGTGGCCTTCGTCCAACACCTGCAGTTCGGTCGGCGCAAAAGCCGACTGCAGGCGCTGGCGAATCTGCTCGATGGCGGGCATGGCCGTGGTCACCCGGTGGGCAGTGTCTTACGGAAGGGACGCACACTCACCTCGGCATACACGCCGGCGTCGACATAGGGGTCGGCCTTGGCCCAGCTTTCTGCGGCAACCTGGTTCGGAAACTCGGCAATGATCAGGCTGCCCGTGAAACCGGCCGCGCCCGGATCTTCCGAATCGACAGCGGGAAACGGGCCGGCGAGCATCAGGCGGCCGTCATCCTGCATCTGCTGCAGACGTGCGAGATGGGGCGGACGCGCGGCCTGGCGCGCTTCCAACGAATCAGGAACATCGTTGGCGATGATGGCAAACCACATGATGCATGCTCCGAGCTTTCGAAAAAGACTAGTTTAACGCACGCCCCAGCTCAGCCGGGCCGTGCAGCCGCAGCCAATTGGGCGGTGTCCACGCGAACGAAGATCGAGTCGCCAAGCGCAGTGAGCGCGTCACCGGCATGAACCTCGCACAGGACGCGGGTCTTGCGGCCCACGTCGCCCTCAACCCGCGCCCTCAGCGTGAGCGGCACACCCATCGGAGTGGGCTTGAGGAACTTGATGCCGAGGCTGCCGGTGACGCAGTCGATGCGCGGTTTGCTGTCCGCTGCACGGCCTTCGGCACGGTAGTGGTAGGCCATCGCGGTCCAGTTGGAGTGGCAGTCCACCAGCATCGCGATCAGTCCACCGTAAACAAGGCCAGGCCAGCCGGTGAAATCGGTGTCGGGCGTGTGCACGGAAACCACGTGCACCTCGTCTTCGTGCCAATAGCTCTTGACATGCAAGCCGTGTGGATGAGCACTGCCGCAGCCATAGCAAATGCCTGCGGGGGCGGCCAGATCCTGCAATGCAGTTGATGCCATGCCTCAGGCTTCCGGGCGCATATAGGGGAACAGCAGCACGTCGCGGATCGAGGCCGAGTCGGTGAGCAGCATCACCAGCCGGTCGATGCCGATGCCCAGGCCGCCGGTGGGAGGCAGGCCGACTTCCAGCGCACGGATGTAGTCCGCATCGAAATGCATCGCCTCGTCGTCGCCGGCATCCTTGGCATCGACCTGGGCCTGGAAGCGCTCGGCCTGATCCTCCGGATCATTCAGTTCGGAGAAGCCGTTGGCGATCTCCTTGCCGTTGACGAACAACTCGAAGCGGTCGGTGATGCCCTTGTCCGTATCGTTTTCGCGCGCCAGCGGCGACACCTCGACCGGATGGTCGGTGATGAAGGTCGGCTGGATCAGGGTGTGCTCGACGGTGTGCTCAAATATCTCCAGCAGCAGCTTGCCCCAGCCATAACCTGGCTTGACCTGTGCACCGAGGCGCCGCGCGTGCGCGGCCATGGCCTCGCGGTCGCGCAGATCCTCGCGCTTGATCTCGGGGTTGAGCTCCAGCACCGCCTCGTCCATGCGCCAGCGCCGGAATGCCGGGCCGACGTCGATATCGGCGCCATCCCAGTGCAGTTGCGTGGTGCCCAGCACATGGGCGGCGGTATCGCGGATCACGCTCTCGGTGAGGTCCATGATCTCGTGGTACGTGGCATACGCCTGGTACAGCTCCAGCATGGTGAACTCGGGGTTGTGCCGGGTCGACACGCCCTCGTTGCGGAAGTTGCGGTTGATCTCGTAGACGCGGTCGAAGCCACCCACCACCAGCCGCTTCAGGTACAGCTCCGGCGCCACGCGCAGGTATAGTTCGAGATCCAGCGCGTTGTGGTGGGTGACAAACGGTTTGGCTGTGGCGCCGCCGGGAATGAGGTGCATCATCGGCGTCTCCACTTCCATGAAGCGGCGCTGCGGCGCTTCCAGCCACTGGCGCATGTAGCCGATGATCTTCGAGCGTTGCGTGAAGGTGCGGCGTGCTTCTTCGGTGACGATCAGGTCGACATAGCGCTGTCGATAGCGCCGCTCCACGTTCGCCAGGCCGTGAAACTTGTCCGGCAGCGGGCGCAGGCTCTTGGTCAGCAGCCGCAGCTGGTCGACCCTGACCGACAACTCGCCGGTCTTGGTGCGCATCAGCACGCCCTCGGCGCCCACAATGTCACCCACGTCCCAGCCCTTGAATGCCTCATAGGCCTCGCCCAGAGTGCTTTGGTGGATGAACAACTGGATGCGACCGCTGAAATCCTGCAGCTGCACGAAGCTGACCTTGCCCTGCACCCGTTTGAGCACGATGCGGCCAGCCACCTTGACGCGACGCGCGGACGCTTCGATCACCTCGGCGGAGTGTGCCTCCTTGTCGGCGAACTCGGCCTGCAGGTCGCCGACAAAGCTGTCCACCTTGAAGTCGTTCGGAAACGCGATGCCCTGCCCGCGCAGCGCGTGCAGCTTCTCGCGGCGCTCGGCGATCAGCTTGTTCTCGTCGCTGGGCGGGGTGTCGGTCAGTTCACTCATGGGAATTCCGTAATGGCCGGCGCTCGCGCCGAGCGGCGGCCGCTTCTCTGTTTATGGTGGGGTAGCAGACAACTCGGGGACGCTCGCGCCAAAACGGCAACGACCGTCAATCCTCGTGCTGGAACACGTGCTTGACTGCATGTTTGGTCGCATCCCAGCCCTCGCGCGCGCCATGGGCGATGCCATGGCCGGCTTCTTTCGCGCCGTGCCCGATCTTGATGGCCACGTGTTTAGTTGCGTGCCCTACATCGCGCGCCCCATGACCGATGTCTTTGCCAGCCGCCTTCGCATCGCGCTTGATATCCTGGCGGGCACTGTCCTGCTGTGCGCTTGCCGCATGATTGAATGTCGCAAACGCCGCGCAGGCGATGAGGATTCCGCAGATCTTCTTGTTGTTCATGCCGGGCTCCTGGTTGGTGATCGGACTGGTTCAACTTGTCTGTACTCACGCATCGGTACGCCTGGCGCCCGCCTCAAGGCCGGACTTCAGGCTGGCCTCGATGAATTCGTCCAGGTCGCCGTCGAGCACCTTCTGCGTGTCGGTGCGCTCGATGCCGGTGCGCAGGTCCTTGATGCGGCTCTGGTCCAGCACGTAGTTGCGGATCTGGCTGCCCCAGCCGATGTCGGACTTGGTGGCTTCCAGCGCATCGCGCTCGACATTGCGCTTCTGAACCTCCAGCTCATACAGCTTGGCGGCCAGCATCTTCATCGCGGTGTCACGATTCTGGTGCTGGCTACGGCCGGTCTGGCAGGCCACCACGGTATTGGTCGGGATGTGCGTGATGCGCACCGCCGATTCGGTCTTGTTGACGTGCTGGCCGCCGGCACCGGAGGAACGGTAGACGTCGGTGCGCAAATCGGCCGGGTTGATGTCGATCTCGATATCGTCATCGACTTCCGGTGACACGAACACCGAGGTGAAGCTGGTGTGGCGACGGTTGTCGGAATCGAACGGGCTCTTGCGCACCAGCCGGTGCACGCCGATCTCGGTCTTCAGCCAGCCATAGGCATAGTCGCCCTCGACGCGGAAGGTGGCGGACTTGATCCCGGCCACATCGCCGCCGGATACCTCCATCAACTCGGTCTGCCAGCCGCGCGACTCGCACCAGCGCAGGTACATGCGCAGCAGCATCTCGGCCCAGTCCTGCGCCTCAGTGCCACCTGCGCCGGCCTGAATGTCGACGAACGCATTGGTGGCGTCCATCTTGCCGGAGAACATGCGCTGGAATTCCAGCTTGCCTACCTGCGCTTCGAGCTTGGCCAGGTCGTCGATCACCGACTGCGCGGTCTCGTCGTCGCCATCAGCCATCGCCATGTCCAGCAACTCACTGGCATCGGTCAGACTCGCCGTGAGCGTGTCGATGCCGTTGACGATGGTGTGCAGGCGCGCGCGTTCACGGCCCAGTTCCTGCGCGCGGGCCGGATCGTCCCAGACCTTGGGGCTTTCCAGTTCGCGGCTTACTTCTTCCAGACGTTCGCTCTTGATAGCGTAGTCAAAGATACCCCCTAAGCGACTCGACCCGGGCCCTGAGGTCCGCGATCTGCGCAAGGATCGGATTGGTTTCGATCATGTGCCATGCCAGTGATATGGAGGGCGCCACAAGGCGCCCTCTCCAGAGCCCTACAGGATAGCAAACCGCTCAGGCCAATGCGTCGCTGTGTACCCCGCGCACGGCGCGGCCCGAGGGGTCGGCCGCGTTGGCGAAGGCTGGATCCCAGGCCAGCGCTGCTGGCGAGGAGCAGGCGATCGACTTGCCGCCGGGCACCGTCGCCGCACAGGCTTCGCCCGGGAAATGCTGCTCGAAGATGCGCCGGTAGAAATACGCCTCCTTGGTCGCTGGCGTGTTGAACGGGTAGCGCGCGCTGGCGGCGGCGAATTCACGGTCGCTGATGGCCTGTTCGGCATGCGCCTTCAGCCCATCGATCCAGCCGTAGCCCACGCCGTCACTGAATTGCTCTTTCTGACGCCACAGGATCGAATCCGGCAGCGCGCCGGTGAACGCTTCGCGCAATACCGCCTTCTCGATCCGGCCGTTGCCAGCCATCTTGTATTTCGCGTCCATGCCCATCGCCACGTCGATGAACTCCAGGTCGAGGAAGGGCACGCGCGCCTCCACGCCCCAGGCCATCATCGCCTTGTTCGCGCGCAGGCAGTCGTAGCTGTGCAGCGCGTCCAGCTTGCGCACGGTCTCCTCGTGGAAGGCCTCGGCCGACGGTGCCTTGTGGAAGTAGAGATAACCGCCAAACAGCTCATCCGAGCCCTCGCCGGACAGCACCATCTTCACGCCCATCGCCTTGATCCGGCGGGCCAGCAAGTACATCGGGGTGGCGGCACGGATGGTGGTGACGTCGTAGGTCTCGATATGCCGGATCACCTCCGGCAGCGCGTCCAGCCCCTCCGAGAAAGTATAGACAAAGCCGTGATGCACGGTGCCCAGCGCATCGGCGGCGATCTGGGCGGCGGCCAGATCCGGTGAGCCATTCAACCCGATCGCGAAGGAGTGCAGGCGCGGCCACCAGGCTTCGCTGCGATCATCATCCTCCACCCGCTCGCGGGCGAATTGGGCCGCACAGGCGGCGACCAGTGATGAGTCCAGGCCACCGGAAAGCAAGACGCCGTAAGGCACGTCGGTCATCAACTGGCGATGCACAGCCTCCTCGAACGCCTGGCGCAAGACGGGCGCGGCGACTTCATGGCCGCGCGTGTGCTCATACTCTCGCCAGGGCTTGTGGTAGTAACGTTGCAGCTCGCCGGTGGCGCTGTCATAGGCATGGCCGGGTGGGAATGCGGTGACGTCGGCACAGACGCCAACCAGGGCCTTCATCTCCGAAGCCACACACAGTCGCCCCTCCTGATCGTGACCCCAGTACAGCGGGCATACGCCGAGCGGGTCGCGGGCGATGATGTAGCGCCGTGCCTCACCATCCCACAACGCGAACGCGAAGATGCCGTTGAGTTTGTTGACGAAATCCGGCGCATCTTCGCGGTACAGCGCGTTGATCACCTCGCAATCCGAGCCGGTGGTGAAGTCGTAGTCACTGGTGCCACGCAGTTCGCGATGGTTGTAAATTTCGCCATTCACCGCCAGCGCCAGTGCACCGTCGCGTGAGCGCAGCGGTTGCGCCCCGCTGGCCGGGTCGACGATGGCCAGCCGTTCGTGCACCAGGATCACCCCCGTATCAACGAACACGCCGCTCCAGTCGGGCCCGCGATGGCGCTGGCGCTGGGACAGTTCCAGCGCCTGTCGGCGCAATGCAGCCAGGTCGTCGCCTGGCTGCAGGTCGAATATTCCAAAGATCGAACACATGGGTGCAGTCCTTTTTGGTCAGTAACGGTCTTGTTGAAAAGTCGGGTGTGGAGTGGTCTGTTCTGAATGTCGCGATCGGATTCGCATGGAACAAAACGAAGAAGGCCCGCACTGGGCGGGCCTTCTTCGCGTTTTTCGTGGAGACTTGTTGCTACGCGCGGGCCCGCCAGAGATTGGCGTTATGGTTCGCACGATTATTATTGACTGCCGGCGCAAAGCCTCGCGCACTCGGCGTGGCAAGGTTGTTCAGGCTGGTGGTGATGGAATGCATGAGCTAACTTGAACAGATAACAGCGGCGTTGGCAAGTGGCTGGGCAGTCCATTGCCAACCCTGCACGTGTCAGTCCTGCGCGAGCCAGCGCGTGGCTTCGTCCAGTTCGGCGTTGTGAAACAGCCGGAACTTGGCTGGCATGGCGAAACCGAACGCGGTCGCCGCGGTGCGCAGCCAGATCACCTCGGTGACCAGGGCAACGCGCTCCCAGCCGCTGAAATGACGCATGCCCAGCTTGGCGTCGTCCCACATGGCACCTGGATCGAAACCGGTGAAATCCTCGGCGGTCACATACAGCATGCGCAGCTTGCGATTGAGCGCAAAGGCGGCCTCGACATCCGGCACGATGATGTTTTCGTAATCCGCCGCCGTCACCTGACCATGGGCGCGAAAACCCACCGTGCCCGCCGGTAATCCCTCGATCTGTGCAATCACGACGACTCTCCTTCGATTGGCCCGATGACAGTCTGGATCATGCGCCGTGAAGAGAGTTTGACTACGATCAAGCAGGCTCAATGTGCCGCAGCAGCAGCCTGGGCGTCTCCCGCCCCTGCCAGTCGTTGATGGTCAATTCGTAGGCTGCGCGCAGGCGTGCCGGTGGCGGTTGCCCCTGGTACGCGTTGAACATCACCGCGTCATGCAGGGCGCCGTCGCGCGGATCGCGCAGCTGCAGACGCAGGTGGCGCTCACCCATCACCTTCCAACTGGCGCAGTCGAACAAGTTGTCGAACAGCGGTTCCGGAAACGCCTGCCCCCACGGACCGGCGTGGCGCAACTGGCGCGCCAGAGCCAGTGACGCGCTACCCGGCGGCAGTTCGCCATCGGTATACAGCACGGCCTGCAGCCGCTCGGGCTCGATCAATTCACGTGCGATGGCATCGAAAGCGGCAGCGAAGCGCTCGTAGTCAGAGAATTTCAGGCTCAGCCCTGCTGCCATCGCATGACCACCGAATCGCTCGATCAGCCCCGGCTGGCGCGCGTCGATGGCAGCCAGCGCATCGCGGATGTGAAAGCCCGCAATGGAGCGCGCCGAGCCGCGGAGGCTGTGCGGCTCGTCTTCGCTGGCGGGGGCGAAAGCAATGACCGGGCGATGCAGCCGATCTTTCAGCTTGGACGCCACCAGCCCGATCACGCCGGCGTGCCACGACGGCTCGTACAAGGCCACGCCGATCGCGGTGATATCAGTCAAGCCGACCACCATCTGCTCGGCTTCGGCGACCATCGAGGCCTGCAGCTCGCGGCGCTCCATGTTGATCGCACTGAGTTGCTCGGCATAGTGGCGAGCCTGGGCCGCGTCGTCGGTGAGCAGGCATTCCACGCCCAGCCGCATGTCCTCCAGCCGACCCGCCGCGTTCAGTCGCGGGCCGACAGCAAAGCCCAGATCGCCGGAACACAGGGTTGCCAGGCTACGCTTGCCGGATTCGATCAACGCGATAACGCCAGGGCATGCGCGGCCATGACGGATGCGCTGCAAGCCCGCTGCCACCAGCACGCGGTTGTTGAAATCCAGCGGCACCAGGTCGGCCACCGTACCCAGTGCGACCAAGTCCAACAATGTCGCCAGGTCAGGTTTTTTTGACCCGAAGGCACCCTGCTCATGCAACCTCGCGCGCAAGGCCAGCAGCAGGTAGAACATCACCCCCACGCCGGCCAGCATCTTGCTCGGAAACGGGTCACCGGCCAGATTCGGGTTGACCATGGCATCGCAGGCTGGCAGCTGTTCGCCGGGCAAGTGATGGTCGGTGACGATGACCCGGATGCCGCGTGCCTTGGCTGCTTCGACGCCCGCCACGCTGGCCACGCCGTTGTCGACGGTGACGATCAACTGCGGCGTGGGTTGCAGGGACTCGACCAGCGCCAGGCTCAGGCCATAGCCGTGCACAAAGCGATTGGGGATCGCATAGCTGACCCGCCGTGCGCCGAGCATGCGCAAGCCGCGCACCGCGACCGCCGTGCCGGTGGCGCCGTCGCAGTCATAATCGCCCGCGATCAGGATCGTCCAGTCATCGCGAATCGCCCGGACCAGCAGCTCGACGGCCTGGTCCATGCCGCCCAGCGACAGGGGCGACAGCATGTGCGCGAGGCGATGATCGGCCTCGGCCGGTGTGAGAACGCCGCGAGCAGCGTAGATCTGTTGCAGCACCGGGTGCACCGAGGCGGGCCAACCGCTGGGTACACCCCTGCTCTCGCGGCGATGTAGCTGCAAGGCGCTCAACGCTCTGCCCCACGCCAGAATCGCCAGCGATGCCATGGCTTGTGCAGCCAGCGTTCGCCGCTGCCGAAATACAGCATCACCGGCAACTGACCCAGTAGCGGCTGCAATCGGGACCACCAGTGCTCGGCCATCTGGTGAGCGGGCAGATCCTGCAGGTCGATCAGCCAGCCGGCGCAGGCGGATGCCACGGTGTCGGTGGTGCGGTCGAGATGCACCCGGTCGGCACCGGCGGCCAGTGCACTCAACAGCAGATCGTCGCTGATCACGCCGCGCAGATCGCTGCGTATCGATTTCGGCAAGCGGCCACCGCCCCACAACCAGACGCTGTTCACCGGGGCCAGCCCGCGCTCGCGACGCTGTGCGTTCAGCGGATGCTGGTGCAGGAGCACCTGGATGTCGTTGAGCAGGACTCGCCAGCGACGGCCATCGGCACCCACGGGAAGATGTTGGGATAAATCCTCGCCCAGGGCCTGCTCCGGTGCGGCGAAATCCGGCAGCGCCAGATCGCGCGGCAATTGCACATGCCACCGGTCCGGGGTAGAGACCAGCAGCTGCATCCCGGCTTCCTCGAACAAGGGCTGCAGTGCCTCGGCCAGCGTCTGTGCCTCATCCATCTGCAACTGCAACTGACCACAGGCCAACAGGCGCGCACCGGTGAGATCCGGCTGGACCCAGGCCGGGTCGGCGGACAGCCAGCGCGTGTCCGCCGCGTCGCCGGCGAGGAACTCGCGGGTGATCGCTGCCGCGGGCAGCCGGCGATCCACGCCCGTAAAGTATTCACCCAGCCCGGCGAGATAACCCGACGGGCCATCGCTCAGGCGGTCAGCCCGGGCGAGCCATGCCCGCAGGGGATGATCCGGCCCGACATGGGCCAGCGCCGGCAGCCACAGATGCAGTGCTTGCCCTGCCTGATTGCTCACGGCGGCCCTCAGGCTTCCAGTTGCTCGACGAGCTGCAGCCATTCCGTCTCCAGCGCTTCCTTCTCGCGGCGCAGCTCGGTCTGGCGCTGGCCCAGCTGCATTATTTCGTGGGTAGGACCGTTATACGTGGCCGGATCGGCGAGCCGGGTTTCCAGCGTACTCAGCTCGCTGTCGATCGTGACGGTGCGGGTTTCAATCCGTTTGGCGCGCTGGCGTGCGGTTTTTTCCTGCTCACGCTGGGCACTGGACTGGCGCCGGCGCTCTTCGGGTGAGGCTTCCAGCTCGATCTGCGCGACGGGCTTGACCGCAGCGGCGCCCGCCTTGGCCGCCTTCTTGTTCACCGCGCCCCGGGTTTTCAGCCAGCGCGCGTAGTCGTCCAGGTCGCCGTCGAAGCTTTCGACGACACCATCGGCCACGCGCCAGAAGCTGTCGCAGACCATGCCGAGCAGGTGACGGTCGTGCGAGACCAGCACCAGCGCGCCATCGAAACCCGCCAGGGCGTCGGCCAACGCCTCGCGCATGTCCAGGTCTAGATGGTTGGTCGGCTCATCCAGCAGCAGCAGGTTGGGCTTGTCCCAGGCGATCAGCGCCAGTGCGAGCCGCGCACGCTCGCCGCCGGAGAAACCATCCACCGATTCGAACGCGCGGTCACCGGCAAAATTCCAGGTGCCAAGGAAATCGCGCATGACCTGCGTCGCCACACCGGGCGCCTTGTCCTGCAGATGCTCGAGTGCGCTGGCGCCCTCGCGCAGGCTCTCCACCGTGTGCTGGGCGAAGTAGCCGATCTTCAGATCCTTGTGCGACTTGCGCTCACCGCTGAACGGATCGAGCTCGCCGACCAGGGTCTTTACCAAAGTTGACTTGCCCGCGCCGTTCGGGCCGAGCAGGCCGACCCGCTGACCCGCTTCGAGGCTGAAGCGCACGTCGGAGAGGATGATGTTGGCCACCTCGCCATCGTTCTCGTGGCTGGCCGGGTCGAGCACATAGCCGGCCGTAATGTCTTCCAGTTGCAGCATGGAATCGGGTACGCGTCCGGGCTTGGCAAACTCGAAATTGAACCCACGCTCGGCGCGCACCGCCTCGGTACCCGCCAGCTTCTCCAGCCGCTTCATGCGCGACTGCGCCTGCTTGGCCTTGGTCGCCTTGGCCTTGAAGCGATCGATGAATGACTGCAGATGCGCCCGCTCGGCCTGCTCGCGTTCGTGCGAGATCTGCTGCTGGCGCAACTGCTCGGCGCGCAGGCGCTCGAAGGCACTGTAATTGCCGGTGTAGAGCTTGGCCTTGCCGTCGTTGAGGTGCAGCGTGTGGGTGATCACGCCATCAAGGAATTCGCGGTCATGCGAGATGATCAGCAAGGTGCCCTGGTAGCGCCGCAGCCATTCTTCGAGCCACAGCACGGCGTCGAGATCGAGATGGTTGGTGGGCTCATCCAGCAGCAGCAGGTCGGACGGGCACATCAGCGCCCGAGCCAGGTTCAGCCGCCCACGCCAGCCGCCGGAAAACTCCTGGACGGCGCGCTCGTGTGTTTCCGGCGAAAAGCCCAGGCCGTGCATCAACCGCCCGGCGCGGGCCCGACCATCGTAACCGTGCAATTCCTCGATGCGCTGATGTGCCTTGGCCATCGCCTCCATGTCGCCGAGTTCGCCCGCCTCAGCCTCGGCACGCAACGCGTCGGCGAGTTCCACGTCGCCGCCAAGCACATAGTCGATCGCCGCATCCGGCAACGCTGGCGTTTCCTGATCGACCGAAGCCAGCCGCAGTTTGGCTGGCATATCCAGCTCTCCAGAGTCGCTCTCAAGCTTGCCCTGCAAGGCGGCGAACAGGCTGGACTTGCCGCAGCCGTTACGGCCGATCACGCCCAGCCGCCAGCCACTCTGGATGACCAGATCGATGTCGGAAAGCAGCAGTCGCGTGCCGCGGCGCAAGGCAAAATGTCGAAACGAAATCATGAAAAACTGTATCCAGACCGGGCAGGCACTCGCCCGCAGCCGACCATGATAGCGTCGATACGGTTATTCTCGACCAAACAGCAGTTGATGCCGGGGCAACGGCTGAATGCCGAACCCATCGCAATCAGCGCTGCTCAACATGGCGTAGCATGGCGAGTTCTGCTACAACGACGCCGCATACAGTCTTGTCTGGAGAGGGGAGCCATGGTCAAGTTCACGAGCAGTCTTTCGATCGTCGCCATGATGGTAGCCGTCGCTGGTTTTGGCGTCTCGTCGCCCGTTCACGCGGCACAGTCCAGCAAGGGCGACAGCCTGCTGATCCACCGGGTGCAGCAGGAAAAATCCATGAACCTGCCCCGTCGCGGGCTGAGCATGAGCCAGGTGGAGAAGACCTGGGGTGCTCCGCAGCGCAAATTGGCGCCACGTGGTGGTGGCAGCAAGCAGCAGCCGCAGATCAATCGCTGGGAATACCCGAGTTTCATCGTGTATTTCGAACACAACCACGTGATCCACTCCGTGCTCAATACACCGGCGGGCAACAACACCAACCCGTCCGCCGCACACTGATCCGGCAAACCCCGGCGCGGCCCGTGGCAACGCGGGCCGCGTTTTCGTGCATGCCGCCAGCACGTCGTACAATCGCGGCCCCTGTCCGCTCCAGAGCCTCAGCATGACCGACTCCTCCTTGCGCCTTCCGGCGGAATGGGAACCGCAGGCCGCGGTACTCATCGCGTGGCCGCACGCCGACACCGACTGGGCTGAACGCCTCGCCTCGGTGGAAACCACCTACGTGGCGCTGGCTGCTGCCGTGACACGCTTCCAGAAGCTGGTGGTGGTGGTTCCCGACGACGCCCTGCGCGAACACGTGAGCGCCCTGTTGAAGGCGTCCGGGGTCGATCTGGTGGTACGCGTGCAATTCGTGTCGCTGCCTTACGACGACACCTGGCTGAGGGACTCCGGCCCGATCACCCTCAAGGCGGCCGATGCATCGTTCCAGCTGACCGATTTCCGCTTCACCGGCTGGGGCGGCAAGTTTGATGCCGAGCAGGACGATGCGCTGGTCGCCGGGCTGGCCCAGGCCGGCGTATTCGGCCACGCCGTGCACAAGCGCGTGGACTGGGCGCTGGAGGGCGGTGGCATCGAAAGTGACGGCGCCGGCACCGTGCTGACTACCTGGCGCTGCCTGGTGCAGCGGCATCCGGAGCAGTCGCGCGAGGAGATGAGCGCGATCCTGCGCCACAGCCTGCATGCATCGCGCGTGTTGTGGCTGGACTCCGGTTACCTGGAAGGCGACGACACCGACGCGCACATCGATACGCTGGCCCGTTTTGCGCCGGGCAACCGCATCGTCTTCCAGGCCTGCGACGATGCCACCGACCCGCATCACGACGAACTGCAACGCATGAGCACCGAACTGGCCGCCTTGCACACCGTCGATGGCCAGCCCTACCAACTGCATCCCCTACCCTGGCCGAAACCCATCCTTGATCGGGGTCGTCGACTGGCCGCGTCGTATGCGAACTATCTGATCGTCAACGGTGCCGTGCTGGTGCCGGCCTATGACGACCCCGCGGACGACGAGGCCGCGCGCATCATAGGCCGTGCCCATCCAGGCCGCGAAGTCGTGCAGGTACCCTGCCGCCCGCTGATCTGGCAGAACGGCAGCCTGCATTGCATCACCATGCAATTGCCGGCCGGACTGACTTGAGTTTCACCCGCTTCGGCTAAACTTCTCGGCCTGCCAAATCAGGCGACACCAGGATTGAAGCCGATGACCCGCAAGACCCTGAAGGTCGCGCTGCTGCAGGATACCGACCGCGGCAGCCGTGACGCCAATCTCGATGCCATTGAAACGAGCCTGCGCGATGCCGCCGCGGCGGGTGTCGAGCTGGTGTTGCTGCAGGAGCTGCACAACGGCCCGTATTTCTGCCAGCACGAGTCGGTCGACGTGTTTGACCAGGCCGAGAGCATTCCCGGCCCGGGCACCGCGCGTATCGGCAAACTGGCCGAGGAACTGCAACTGGTGGTGGTCGCCTCGTTGTTCGAGCGCCGTGCGGCCGGGCTGTATCATAACACGGCGGTGGTGTTCGACCGCTCCGCGGCGATCGCGGGCACCTATCGCAAAATGCATATACCGGACGATCCGGCGTTCTACGAAAAGTTCTACTTCACGCCGGGCGACCTGGGCTTCGAACCGATCGATACCTCGGTCGGCCGGCTCGGTGTGCTGGTGTGCTGGGACCAGTGGTATCCGGAAGCCGCTCGCCTGATGGCGCTGGCTGGTGCGGAGCTGCTGCTCTACCCCACCGCGATCGGCTGGGATCCCAACGACGAGCAGGCCGAGAAGGACCGCCAGCGCGACGCGTGGATCACCGTGCAACGCGGCCATGCCGTGGCCAATGGCCTGCCCCTGCTTGCCTGCAATCGCACCGGCTTCGAAGCGGACCCAAGCAAGGTGGGCGCCGGCATCCAGTTCTGGGGTTCAAGTTTCGTGGCGGGCCCGCAGGGCGAGTTTCTGGCCCAGGCTGGCAACGATCAGCGCCAGTTGCTGCTGGCCGAGGTGGATCTGGCCCGCAGTGAGCACGTGCGACGGATCTGGCCGTTCCTGCGCGACCGTCGTATCGATGCGTACGCCGACCTGCTCAAGCGCTATCGTGACTGAGCGCACAGCGATTGCTTGTTCCAAGCAGGGGCCACCCCCATGCTGGTATTTTCCCCCACGACCGGCGTGCTGATCGCATGAGTGTTCCCGAAACCGAAGTCACCTCCTTGCCCGCCCTGCAGGGGCAGCCAATCGAGCGCGTGCAGCGCGACGGCGTGGAATATGTGGTGCTGGGTACGGCCCATGTATCGCGCAGCAGCATGGAGGCGGTGGAGGCCCTGCTCGCCCATGAGCATTTTGATGCGGTCGCGGTGGAACTGTGCGAAAGCCGGGCGCAAAGCATGCGTGATCCGGAAGCGTTCAAGCAGATGGATCTGTTCAATGTGATCCGCCAGGGCAAGGCCGGCATGGTCGCCGCCAGCTTGGTGCTGTCAACGTTCCAGAAGCGCCTGGCCGACCAGTCCGGAATTTTACCCGGCGCCGAAATGAAGGCGGCGATGGATGGCGCCGAACAACGCGGCATGCCGGTGTGGTTGATCGATCGCGAGGTCGGCACCACGCTCAAGCGCGCCTGGCGCAGCGTCGGTTTCTGGCAGCGCTTCGGTTTGCTTGGCGGCTTGCTCGCCAGCGTGTTCGAGCGCGAGGACATCGGGCATGCCGAAGTCGAGAAACTGAAACAGGGTGACTTGCTCGAGAGCGCGTTCAGCGAGTTCGCCAGTGAGTCACGACCGCTGTACGAAAGCCTGATCGGCGAGCGCGACATGTTCATGGCCGCACGCCTGCGCGAGGAAGCCTCCCTCAACCACAGCAGCGAGCCGCGTCGTGTGCTGGTGGTGATTGGCGCCGGCCACCTCAAGGGCCTGTGCACCCTGCTGCGCGAGGAACAGTCTGATCCGGCCCTCATCGTGGCCGACCTCGCCAGCACTCCAGCCAAGGCGCGTTGGCCCAAGTGGGTGGCCGGTGGCTTGGTGCTGCTGGTGTTTGCTGCCATCGCCTGGGCGTTCCACCGCAATGCCGCGCTGGGCACGCAGGCGTTGCTGGCCTGGGTCTTGTACACCGGCGGCTTCTCCGCGATAGGCGCACTGGTGGCTGGCGCTCATCCCCTGAGCATCCTTGCCGCCTTCATCGCCGCTCCGATCAAGCCTTTCCGTCCCGGCATACCCTCAGGCGGCATCAGCGCCATGGTCGAAGCGTGGGTGCGTCGCCCGCGGGTCGTCGACTTCGACAGCCTGCGCGACGATATCGTGCATTGGACCGGCTGGTGGAAGAACCGCGTAGCGCGCACCCTGCTCAACTTCTTTCTGGTCAGCATGGGCACCATCATTGGCGAATACACAGCCGGCATCCATATCTTCAACAGCCTGATCTGACGCACAGAGCCGATACGGGCAGCGGCATCACGCATGCTACGATGCGCGCCGCCTGCTGCCGCTCGGCGGCACAAGCCCAGATTCTGCCCGGATGGCGAAATTGGTAGACGCAAGGGACTTAAAATCCCTCACCCTCACGGGTATCCCGGTTCGATTCCGGGTCCGGGCACCACCGCAAAGCCGCTGCAACAAAAAACCCGCCGACGGCGGGTTTTTTTGGCTGGCGCGCAGCCGAATCGCAATGGAGGCCTAGGTCGGAATCGAACCGGCGTACGCGGCTTTGCAGGCCGCTGCATGACCACTCTGCCACCAGGCCATTGCTTGTTGCACCACGATCGCGATGATCGCAGATGACTCTAAAAAGCAAAACCCCGGTGAACCGAGGTTTTGCTTGAAACTGGAGCGGGAAACGAGACTCGAACTCGCGACCCCGACCTTGGCAAGGTCGTGCTCTACCAACTGAGCTATTCCCGCATCTGAGCCGCGAATCATACCAGAATGGAGTTGCTTGTGAATAGCCATGAGGCCATTTTTGCAACTGCGATTGCGTGACGTGAGATATCGCGCAGGCACATCGAAAAAGACAAAGCCCCGAACAGGTCGGGGCTTTGTGTTGAAACTGGAGCGGGAAACGAGACTCGAACTCGCGACCCCGACCTTGGCAAGGTCGTGCTCTACCAACTGAGCTATTCCCGCATTGGAGCCGCGCATTCTAATACGTGAAACCAGATCGTCAAGCCCGAATTGCCACAAAAGTGTTCAACGAGATCAATCATTACCCGCGTCATCGGGATGCGAGCCGGGCACATCGCCTCGCAGCATGGGCCACGCGGCGCGCAGATAGTAGAGACCGGACCAGATCGTCAGCACGCCCGCGATGACCAACAAACCTTCGCCGATGTGATACAGGCGCAATGCCGTCGCTTCTTTTTCGTGCTGCACGATCAACACCACCAGCGCCACCATCTGCATCACCGTCTTGAGCTTGCCGACCAAGGCCACCTTGACCGTGGCGCTCATGCCGATTTCAGCCATCCATTCGCGTAGTGCCGATACGCTGATTTCGCGGCCCACGATGACCGCCGCCGTGATCGCCATCAGAATGCCGGACCAGCCGCTGCTGGGATGGGACTGCACCAGCAGGAACAGGGTCACCGCGACCATCAGCTTGTCAGCCACGGGATCGAGAAAGGCCCCGAACGCCGAGGTGAGGTTCATCCGCCGCGCAAGGTAGCCATCGAGCCAGTCGGTGAATGCCGCCAACACGAACACGATCGCCGCCGTAATGTTGTGACCGGGGAACGGCAGATAGAAAACCGCCACCATCACCGGTAGCAAGGCCACTCGGAACAAGGTCAGCCAGGTTGGCAGGTTAATGCGCATGATTCAGTCCGTGTCTTTCTTGCAGTGTCTCATGCCATCACCTGGTGCATGAATGAATTCGCGGCCGACCTTCAGCGGTGCAAGCTTGCATAAATGCGCTCGGCCAGACCCCGATCGATCCCTTTGACCTGCATCAGTTCCTCGATGCCTGCGCTTTCCACGCCTTGCAGGCCACCAAACGCCTTGAGCAGCGCTGATCGGCGCCGCGCGCCAACGCCGGGTACATCCTCCAGCACACTGCGCTCGCGTGCCTTCTCGCGACGCTTGCGATGTCCGCTGATCGCGAAGCGATGTGCCTCGTCGCGTACAGCGGCGACCAGATGCAACGCAGGCGACGACGAACCGGGATGCAGCTCGCGATCCAGGCTCCCTGCTTCATGCCGTGCCAGTATGAGGGTCTCTTCGCCAGCACGGCGTCCAGGGCCCTTGGCCACGCCCACGACCTCAATGCCAGACACACCCAGAGCCTGCAGCACGTCCAGCGCCTGCGCCACCTGACCGCTACCACCGTCGATGAGCAGGACGTCCGGCCGAGCGCCTTCCCCTTCGGCGACCTTGCGGAAGCGACGCGTCAACGCCTGATGCATCGCGGCGTAATCGTCTCCCGGCGTGATGCCACTGATATTGAATCGCCGGTAGTGGGATTTTTCCGGCCCCTCTGGGCCGAACACCACGCAGGACGCAACGGTCAGTTCGCCCATCGTGTGACTGATGTCGAAGCACTCGATGCGTCGCGGCAGCGAGGCCAGCCCCAATACCTTTTGCAGATCGTCAAAGCGGGTTCCCAGTGTCTGGCGGCTGGCGAGACGCGCGGTGAGCGAGGCCTGTGCATTGCGTTCGGCCATCTGCAGGAATTGCGCCCGTTCGCCGCGCACACTCGATTTCAGCTCGACCGTGCGACCGGCCTGCTCGCTCAGCAGTTCGGCAAGGATCTGCTGGTCGGCCAACGGCTGGCCCAGGATAAGTTCGCGCGGAACGGGCCGGTCGAGGTAGTACTGCGCGATGAACTGCGCCACCACATCGGCCGGCTCGGCGTCGAGCGGCAGACGTGGAAAGAAGTCGCGTGTGCCCAGGCTGATGCCGTTGCGGAAGAACAAGACGCTGATGCAGGCCAGGCCGGCCTCGGTGCAGCAGGCGATCACGTCCATGTCCGCACTGGCGCCCTGCACATGGTGCTGTGCTTGAAGCTGACGCAAGGCTGCCACCTGGTCGCGCAGTTTGGCAGCACGCTCGAACTGCAAGGCCTTGCTGGCCTGCTCCATCTGTTCGCCCAGTTCGTCGATCACCGCGTTGCTGCGGCCTTCGAGAAACATCTCGGCATGGCGCACGTCACTGCGATAATCGTCGACGCTGATGAGCTGCACGCACGGCGCCGTGCAGCGACCGATCTGGTGTTGCAGGCAGGGCCGCGAGCGGTTGCGGAAATAGCTGTCCTCGCACTGGCGCACCTTGAACAGCTTCTGCATCAAGCTGAGGCTTTCGCGCACCGCATAGGTGCTGGGGTAAGGCCCGAAAAAGCGTCCCGGCAGGTTGAGCGAACCACGGTGGAAGGCCAGTCGCGGGTAATCCTCGCCGCCCGAAAGGTAGATGTACGGGTAGCTTTTGTCGTCGCGCAGGAGGATGTTGTAGCGCGGCTTGAGCGACTTGATCAGCTGCGATTCCAGCAGCAAGGCCTCACCTTCGGTGCGCGTGACCGTGATCTCGACACTGGCGATCTGCGCCACCATCGCGGCAATGCGCGGCTCCATGCGCGGCTTCAGGAAGTAGCTTCCCACCCGTTTCTTCAGGTTACCGGCCTTGCCTACATAAAGCAGTTCGCCGGCCGCATCGAAATGGCGGTAGACACCGGGCGAGGACGTAAGCGTGCTGACGAAGGCCTTGCCGTCGAAGGGGGGCGGATGCGCAGATTGCATGCCACCATTCTAGCCGTTGGGCTTCACCCCGGGTGCTGAAAAAACCAGCTCAGCCGCCAGACAGCAGCCACTGCTCGGCGCGCTGCAGATCGGCCTCGGTATCGATCCCCGGCGGGAAGGGTTCCGGGCTCAGTTGCACGGCGATGGTGTAGCCGTGTTCGAGCACACGCAATTGCTCCAGCGACTCCACCTGCTCAAGTGGCGTGCGCGGCAATCCCGCGTAGCGAGCCAGGAATTCGGCCCGATAGGCGTAGATGCCGATGTGCCGCAAAAAGGGCAACCCATGCGGCAGCACATGCCGGTCGATGGCAAACGCATCACGTGCCCAGGGTAGCGGTGCGCGACTGAAATAGAGCGCTCGTCCGTTGGCGGCACGCACCAGCTTCACCACGTTCGGATCGAACAATTCCTCAGCATCCGTGATCGGCGTAGCCAGGGTGGCCATCAGTGAGTCATCGGCGGCCAGCGCCTGCGCCACGGCACGGATGCCAGCGGCGGGCGCGAAGGGTTCATCGCCCTGCAGGTTCACCACGATGGCATCAGTCGCCCAGCCATAGTGGGCAGCACATTCGGCCAGCCGATCGCTGCCGGAGGCATGGTCACTACGGGTCATGCAGATATCCACGCCATCCAGCCCGGTCAGGGCCGCGGCGATACGCTGATCATCGACCGCCACCACCACCTGACTGGCACCAGCCTGCAGTGCGCGCTGTGCCGCGCGCACCACCATCGGCACGCCGCCGATCTGCCGCAGCGGCTTGACCGGCAGGCGGGTCGAGCCGTAGCGGGCGGGAATCGCAACAATGAAGGGAGGGGCGACGTGGGACATGGAAAGCCTTCAAGCGGACGGCCGCGGTGACCGTCACGATACACGGACCGCGACGGACTGCTCAGTCGACCTGCTGCAAGCGGAAGCCACAACCATTGGCCAATTCGAGAAAGCCCGGGAACGAGGTGGCTACGTGGCGACAGTCATTGATTCGCACCGGCCCCGTCGCCACCAGCCCAGCTACCGCGAAGCTCATGGCGATGCGGTGGTCGGTGAGGCTTTCCACCGCGCCGGCGCCGATCGAGCCGCCCCGGATGATGGCGCCATCCGGTGTTTCCTCGATCGCCACGCCCAGCGCACGCAACCCAGCCGCCATGGTAGCGATGCGATCCGACTCCTTCACCCGCAACTCGGCCGCACCGCGGATCACCGTGCGACCGGCAGCGACGGCGGCGGCGATGAACAGCACCGGGAATTCGTCGATCATGTCCGGCACCAGCGCCTCGGGCAGCTCGATGCCATGCAGCGGGGCATGCCTTACCAGCAGATCACCCACCGGCTCGCCGCCGCTTTCGCGCGGATGCTCTACCGTGATGTCCGCCCCCATCAGCCGCAATGCCTGCAGCAGGCCGGTGCGGCGCGGATTGAGGCCAACGGCGGGCAGACGCAACTCGGAACCGGGCACGATGCTGGCGGCGACCAGGAAAAACGCCGCTGAGGAAAAGTCAGCCGGCACGTCCACCGCGGTCGCGTGCAGCGCATGCCCACCCGTGAGCCGGGCATGGCCGGGAATGAAGCTGATCGGCCAGCCGAACGCGGTGAGCATGCGTTCGGTGTAGTCGCGGGTCGGGTGGGGTTCGATGATTTCTGTCTCACCCGTGGCATAGAGTCCTGCCAGCAACAGCGCGGATTTCACTTGAGCGCTGGCCACCGGCAGCTCGTAGCGAATGCCATGCAGGGGCTGGCCGCCGTGGATCAGCAAGGGCGGCAGGCCTTCGCGTGTGTCGATGCGCGCACCCATCTGCGCCAGCGGGCCAGTGACCCTGCGCATCGGTCGCTTCGACAACGACGCGTCGCCCACCAGTGTGCTGTCGAACGCCTGCCCGGCCAGCAGGCCCGCCAGCAGGCGCATGCCGGTGCCGGCATTGCCGCAGTCCAATGGTTTTGTCGATTCACATAGCCCGTGCAGGCCGACGCCATGCACTACACGCTCGCCCGTCGAAGGCGTCTCGATACGCACACCGAGTTGCGCAAGCACAGCAGCGGTGGCTCGGGTATCCTCGCCCTCCAGAAAGCCGCGGATATATGACGAGCCTTCGGCAATGGCGCCCAGCATCAACGCGCGATGCGAGACCGACTTGTCGCCAGGTATGCGGACACTGCCCTTCAGTGGACGGCCCGCTTGGCTGCTCCAGTCCAGACGGCTCAAGCGATATTCTCCATGGTCATCCGGCATGTCTTTCAGGTCATTCAGGGGAGTGCGACCGGGTAGGAACCCAGCACGCGAATGGTGGCGGCAGACTCACCGATGTCCTGCATGGCAGCCTGCAGGGCGCCATCATGGATATGGCCAGAGACATCAATGAAAAATGCATACTGCCACTTGCCGGTATGCGCTGGTCGCGACTCGATGCGGTTCAGGCTGATTCCGTGCTTGGCGAACGGGCTCAGCACGTCGTAAAGCGCGCCAGGTTTGTCGTTGACGGTGATAAGCAAGGACGTCCGGTCATTTCCCGATGGCGGAAACAGCGAGCGGCCGATCACCAGAAATCGCGTGGTGTTGTCGGCGCGATCCTCGATGCCCGTGGCCACCGCTTTCAACCCGTAGACCTTGCCTGCCGTCTCGCCGGCAATTGCTGCCGCATCGTCCGCATGGCGGGCCATGCGGGCTGCCTCCGCATTGCTTCCGACCGCGATGCATTCCACATTTGGCAGGTTGATACGTAGCCAGGTCTTGCACTGTTGCAGTGACTGCGCGTGGGCATAAACGCGTTTGACGTCCTCCAGCCTGCCAGCCTGCGAATGCAGGCACTGATGTACGCGCAGTTCCACTTCGCCGCAGATGGTCGCCTCGGAGGTGAGAAACATGTCCAGGGTGACCTGGATCATGCCCTGCCCGGAGTTTTCCACCGGTACCACGCCGAAATCAGCATGGCCGGCGGCGACTTCCTGGAATACCTCCTCGATGCTTCCCAGTGGCAGGCTATAAACGGCATGACCGAAATGCTTGCGCACGGCCTGTTCGCTGAAGGTGCCTTCGGGACCGAGAAAGCCGATCTTCAGGGGATCTTCCTGCGCCAGGCACGACGACATGATTTCGCGGAACAGGCGCACCATCTCGGCATCGGACAGCGGACCGTCGTTGCGATCAACCACCATGCGCAGCACATGCGCCTCGCGTTCGGGCCGATAATAGTCGATGGCCGAAAGCCCCTCGCCTTTCACCTTGGCGACCGTCTGCGCATGATTCGCGCGTTCGGAGATCAACTGCTGAATCTGCCGATCAATGCTGTCAATGCGCTCCCGCATTTCACTCAACGGTGTTTTCTGTTCCGCCATGATTTAGCCGCCTAAAGGTAAAGAAGTCCGCTCGCAAGACGGCATCTTGCCTGAAAAATGCCGCGCGCGGTCAATCAGCCATGCCGCAGCGCAAAATCACGCATGAACGCGCTCAATGCTTGTACGGCTTCCACGGGTACTGCGTTGTAAAGCGAGGCACGCATCCCGCCAAGCGCCTTGTGTCCCTTGAGGGCGAGCAACCCTGCTGCCTCGGATTCCTGCAAGAACGCCGCATCCAGGGACGCGTCGTGCAGGGTGAAGCACACGTTCATCCGCGAACGGTCAGGCCGTTCGATCGGGTTGCTGTAGTAGCCGCCCGAGCCGTCGATGGTTTGATACAACAGTTCGGCCTTTTCCCGATTCCGTTCGGCCATGACGGTGAGGCCGCCCTGATCGAGCAACCACTGGAAGGTGAGCCCGGCCAGATACCAGCCCCATGTGTTCGGAGTGTTGAGCATCGAATCGTTGGCTGCCTGCTCCGCATAACGGAAGATCCGCGCCATCGGCCGACCGGGCCGCTGCAACAAATCACGACGGATGATCATCACCACCAGGCCGGAGGGGCCGATGTTTTTCTGCGCGCCGGCATAGATCAGCCCAAACCGCGAAACATCGAGCGGTCCAGACAGGATATTGGACGACATATCGGCTACCAGCGGCACCGTACCAACCTCGGGGACATCATGAAACTCGACCCCGTGAATGGTTTCGTTCGGCGTGTAGTGCACGTAGGCGGCCTGCGGATCGAGTTGCCAGCTATCCCGCGGCGGTAGCCGCTGGTACCTGTCGGCCTTGGCACTGGCGGCCACGTTGACCCGCACGTAGGCGGCCGCTTCGCTGATGGCCTTTTCGCTCCAATGGCCGCTGTCGATGTAGTCGGCACTGGCGCCCTCTGCGGCCAGGTTCATCGGGATCTGTGCGAACTGCTGGGTGGCGCCACCCTGGAGAAAAAGGACAGCATAATCGTCCGGTATTGCCATCAAGGTGCGCAGATCCGCCTCGGCCTGGGCAGCCATGGCGATGAATGGTTTGCCGCGGTGGGATTGCTCCATCACCGAGGAACCACTTCCATTCCAGTCCAGCATTTCGCGCTGGGCGCGTTCGAGTACCGCCAGCGGCAATGCCGCCGGGCCTGCACTGAAATTCCAAACTCTGCTCACGTGCCCTAGCATCCTGTCGAGATAGTCTTTGCATTATGGCGCGGCGCAGCACGAGGCCGTCAACTGCCCTGGGTACATCCCGCTCAGAAGCGGATCAGCAAGACCAGCGCAATGCCCAACGCAATGACGGCCGCCGTTGCGATCAGCCACCAGACCTCACCTGCCGGACCCGCGGCCTCCTCCGGCAAATGTCCGGGGGGCAACTTGGCCGTCACGATCCTGGGCTCTGGCTCCATCCCGGGCGCATCGACCACAAACCGGTGCATGGCCACCCCGATTTGATCACCTGGCTGCAACGCAACCTGCGACACGCTGACACCGTTGACCCGCAAGGGATGACGCGCCGATGGCTGGACCGCATCGAGCATCAACTTTCCATCTTCCCAGCCAATCCGCAGTGACACCGCGTCGCCTTGCGGCAACTCGAGTGGGCAGACACTCGGCGGGCCAAGTAGCAGGCTGCCCCGCAACGGCAGCACCCGACCTGAAAGCGGCCCGGAAACCGCGCGCAGGGCTACGGTGCAACGATCCTGTTCCTGAACGATCAAGGGCGTGCGTCGGGACGGATCTTCATCGGCGCGCAACAACATGCGGCAGTCGCCCACGCTGACGACATCACCCGGGCGAAGCAACGCGCGCTCATGCACCGGGCGAGCGTTGACGTAGACACGATCTGCCGAAGGCAGCACTTGCAATACCCAACCTCGGCGGTCGTGTTGGATGATCAGATGTTGGGCTGCGGCCTGGTTGGTGGCCAGCACGAGGTCATTGTCCGGCGCGCTACCGATACGCAATTGCGCGTGTGTCCAATGAAAATCCTCGCGGGCCACATGGGGGAATTCGATGCGCATGGGTGAGCCGGTCGGTAGACGGCGAAACTCTATCATGCAGCCTGCCACGCTCGATCGCCGGTGACGGCATTAAGATGGGGCTTTGGCTCGGAGCCTGTAATGCCCAGTATCGACATTTGCCGTCCCCATCAACTCACCATTCCCGAAGCCCGCACCGTGGTCGACAAGGTGGCCGCGCGCATGCAGGAGAAATTCGGCATGACAGGGCAGTGGCAGGGAGACACGCTGCGGTTCTCGCGCTCCGGCGTCAGCGGCACCATTGCAGTCGACAGCGACACCATTCAGGTCAAGGCGGAACTTGGCATGATGCTGGCGCCACTCAAGGGCATGGTCGAACAGGAAATCCGTCGCAAGCTGGATGAGCACTTCCCCTGAATGCAGGCGGCCGCCGGACTTTGGTCAGGCCGAGGGCCTTGATGTTTCTTTGACCAGAAACCTATTCGTGGCATACTCGCCGGCTTACGCAGCCATGACGGCTGCGCGTGAACTCCGGAACACATGGCCAAAGACGACGTCATCGAAATGGAAGGCACGGTCCAAGAGACCCTGCCCAACACCATGTTTCGTGTGCAGCTGGAAAATGGGCACGTGGTTATTGCCCACATTTCCGGCCGCATGCGCAAGCACTACATCCGCATCCTTACCGGCGACAAGGTCAAGATCGAAATGACCCCGTACGACCTGAGCAAGGGTCGGATTACGTACCGAATGAAGTAACCCGCTCTGCCGGGTACCTGCCGCGCCTGCGCGTAGGGAGATGATCGGTAAAGTGGTTACGGAAAAGCAAAGGCGGCGCAGTGCGCCGCCTTTGCTTTTCCTTGCGTCCGTGGTCGGGACGAAGCCTTACTCGACCACCACCACCGGCAGGTTTTCGGCTGCCCTGCAATCGACCTTCAATTCGCCGTCGTCCACGCTCAGGTGAACTACACCGCCATCGGCCAGCTTGCCAAACAGCAGCTCATCGGCGAGTGCCCGCTTGACCTTCTCCTGGATCACCCGCGCCATCGGTCGCGCACCCATCTGCGGATCGAAGCCATTCTCCGCCAACCATCGACGTGCGTCAGCGTCCACGTCCAGGCTTACGTGCTTCTCCGATAACTGGCTTTCCAGCTCGATCAGGAACTTGTCCACCACCCGCAGAATGTGCTCGAAGTCGAGCGCACCAAACTGGATGATCGCGTCCAGTCGATTGCGGAATTCCGGCGTGAAGAGACGGCGAATCACCTCCATCGCGTCTGACTCATGCTTCTGCTCGATAAAGCCCATGCTGCGTCGTGAGGCAATGGCCGCACCCGCGTTGGTGGTCATCACCAGCACCACGTTCTTGAAGTTCGCCTCGCGGCCGTTGGTGTCGGTCAACACGCCACGATCCATCACCTGCAGCAGGATGTTGAACACATCCGGATGGGCCTTCTCGATTTCGTCCAGCAGCAGCACCGCGTGGGGGTGCTTGGTCACGGCCTCCGTAAGCAGACCGCCCTGGTCAAAGCCGACATAGCCTGGAGGGGCACCCACCAGACGCGATACCGAGTGCCCTTCCATGTACTCGGACATGTCGAAGCGGATCATCTCGATACCAAGCTGCATCGCCAACTGCTTGGTTACCTCGGTCTTGCCGACGCCGGTGGGGCCGGCCAGCAGGAAGCAGCCAATAGGTTTGGACGGATCGGCCAGACCCGAGCGAGCCATCTTGATCGAGGCGGCCAGCGTCTCGATCGCCGGATCCTGGCCGAACACCACCATTTTCAGGTTGCGTTCGAGGTTGCGCAGCACGTCCCTATCCGAGGCGGAAACCTGCTTGGCCGGGATCCTCGCCATCTTGGCGATGATGTATTCGACCTCGCTGACATCGACGGTGCCGGTACGCTGGTCTTCCGGAAGCAACCGCTGGCGCGCGCCGGCCTCGTCGATCACATCGATTGCCTTGTCCGGCAGCAGGCGATCCGGGATGTGCTTGACCGACAGGTCCACCGCCGCCTTCAACGCCTCGTTGGTATAGGCGACATGGTGGTGCTCTTCGAAGCGCGAACGCAGTCCCTTGAGGATTTCGATACTGTCAGCCACGGTGGGCTCGACCACGTCGATCTTCTGGAAGCGACGTGCCAAGGCGCGGTCCTTCTCGAACACGCCACGGTATTCCTGGAACGTGGTTGAGCCGATGCAGCGCAACTCACCCGACGCCAGCATCGGCTTGATCAGATTCGAGGCGTCCATGGTGCCGCCCGATGCCGAGCCCGCGCCAATGATGGTGTGGATCTCGTCGATGAACAGGATCGCGCCAGGCTGCTTCTTGAGTTGGGCGATCACGCCCTTCAGGCGCTTCTCGAAGTCGCCCCGGTACTTGGTGCCAGCCACCAGAGCACCAAGATCAAGCGACCAGATCGTTGCGCTCTCCAATACCTCGGGTACCTCGCCATCAACGATGCGCTTGGCCAGCCCTTCGGCCAGCGCGGTCTTGCCCACGCCCGCCTCACCCACATAAAGCGGGTTGTTCTTGCGCCGGCGGCACAAGACCTGGATGGTGCGCTCGATCTCATCGGCGCGACCAATCAGCGGGTCGATCTTGCCTTCCAGTGCCAGCTCGTTGAGATTGCTGGCGAATTCATGCAACGGATTGCCCTTCGGCTCACCGCCCTCCTCGCCTTCGCGCTCATTGCCGGCGGCCCCGGTCGCCGGCTCGTCACTGATCTTGGCGATGCCGTGCGAGATGTAATTGACCACGTCGAGCCTGGTGATTTCCTGCTGATGCATGAAATACACCGCATGCGAGTCTTTCTCGCCGAAGATCGCCACCAGCACGTTCGCGCCGGTGACTTCCTTTCGGCCAGACGATTGCACGTGATAAACCGCACGCTGCAGCACCCGCTGGAAACCGAGCGTGGGCTGCGTATCGCGCTCGTCGCCAGCCGGAAGCACCGGCACGGTCTCGTTGATGACGCGCGACAGCTCCGCCGACAGCCGTGACAAGTCGACTCCACAGGCACGCAACGCTCCCAGTGCCGATTGATTTTCGGTCAGGGCCAGCAGCAGGTGCTCGACCGTCATGAACTCATGACGCTGCTCGCGAGCCTGCTTGTAGCATTGGCCGATGGTGACTTCCAGATCCTTGCTGAACATTCGGATCGTCTCCGCTTGCATTGTTGGGCGGCCTTGAGCGCCGCGATAACCACAAAATGGGGTCGATCAGAGCTTTTCCATAGTGCACAACAACGGGTGCTGATGGGAACGAGAATATTCGTTGACGTGGGTAACCTTGGTTTCGGCTACTTCCCGGGTAAACACACCACACACGCCCTTTCCGCGGGTATGCACGTGCAACATTACCTGTACTGCCTGCTCCTGATCCAGGTTGAAAAAGCCGCGCAACACCTCGACCACGAAATCCATCGGGGTGAAATCGTCGTTCAGCAGCAGCACCTGGAACAGTGGCGGGCGGGCCACCTCGGGCTTGGCGGTTTCAAGCGCCAAGCCGCGGTCGCTGTCATGCTCGTGTTCGTTTTCTTGGGACATGGTTTCTTGGGTTGTGTTCTCTGGTACGAAGTATACGCCGCAGCGGATGTAGCTCGGCCCAGCGATCCATGGCTACAGGTGATGGCACAATGGACGCTTTTCCAGTCTTCATCCCGCCCATGCTTGATTCCAAGTCCCTCCCTGAAGTCTGGCGCCCCCACGTGACCGTGGCCTGCGTCGTGGCCGACGGCAATCGCTACTTGATGGTGGAGGAGGAGGTTTCTGGAAAACTCGCGTACAACCAGCCTGCCGGCCATCTGGACGACGGCGAGAGCCTGGTCGATGCCGCCGTCCGCGAGACTCTGGAAGAGACTGGCTGGACGGTCGAATTGCAACATCTGATCGGTATGCACCAGTGGCGCAGCACCGAACATGGCGATGCGGTGCTGCGCTTCAGTTTTGCCGCGTGCGCCGTCAGTCATGATCCCGACCGTCCACTGGATGCCGGCATCCATCGCGCGCTGTGGCTCACCCGTTCTGAGATCGCCGATCTGGGCGAGCGTCTGCGCAGCCCGATGGTGCTGCTGAGCATCGACGCCTGGCTGGCGGGCAAAAGCCTGCCGCTGGACAGCCTCAGCTACCTGCCCGAGGGCAACCTCCGATGAAGGTGATGCTGGGCATGTCTGGCGGGGTCGATTCCTCGGTGGCCGCGCTGCTGCTGCTGCAGGCCGGCCATCAGGTGGAAGGCCTGTTCATGCAGAACTGGGAGGAGGACGGACGATCAGGCCCCTGTACCGCCGACGCCGACCGCAAGGACGCCGTGGCCGTATGCGGGCGACTCGGCATTCCCTTTCACGCGCGCAACTTTGCGAGCGAATACTGGGATGGTGTCTTCGAGCACTTTCTGGCCGAATACCGTGCTGGACGCACCCCCAATCCCGACGTGCTGTGCAACCGCGAGATCAAGTTCAAGACCTTTCTGAACGAGGCACACGCGCTGGGCGCGGAGAGGATCGCTACCGGCCACTATGCGCGCGTCGATTGCGTGGATGGCCGGTATCGGCTGTTGCGCGCGATCGATGCGACCAAGGATCAGAGCTATTTTTTGCATGCGCTGGGCCAGCAGGCGCTGGCCGCCACGCTGTTCCCGCTGGGCGAGATCGAGAAGACGCGCGTGCGCGAGCTGGCCAGGGAGGCGGCACTGCCCACCCATGCGAAAAAGGACTCGACCGGCATCTGTTTCATTGGCGAGCGCGACTTTCGCAGCTTCCTGGCCCAGTACATTCCGGCTCGCGCCGGTGAGATGCGCACCCCGGATGGCGAGCTGATCGGTGAACACCAGGGCGTGATGTATTACACCCTGGGCCAGCGCAACGGTTTGGGCATCGGCGGTCGGCATGGCGCCAGCGGCGAAGCCTGGTTCGTGGTGGGCAAGGATATCGCCTCCAATGTGTTGTACGTGGCGCAGAGCGGCGAAAACCACTGGCTCTACTCCAGCCTGCTGCACACCGAGGCGCCGCACTGGATTGCTGGCGCGGCCCCGGCGCGCGAATTTCGCTGCACTGCCCGCACACGCTATCGCCAGGCCGATCAGGTCTGCGTGGTGACCGTGCGGGACGATGGCGTTGCGGTACGCTTCGATGAGCCGCAGCGCGCCGTAACTCCAGGACAGTCGGTGGTCTTCTATGCTGGCGAGGTCTGCCTCGGCGGCGCGGTGATCGCGGCCACTGATGCAGCCTACGGCGGTCTCCTGCCGACCTTCACTCCCTCCACCACCCCCATCGCAAGAGAATCGCCATCCCGTGTTTGAAACTTTTGGCATGAACGAAGAACGCGTGCTTGGCCTGGCTGGTCTGTTCCAGGCCTGCGCGCTGGCCCAGCAACTGGCCAATGAAGGACGTTGTGACGACGCGGCGATGGAAGCCGGCGTGGCCAGCATTTTTCGCATCGACGCACCATCGGTGGTCGGTGTCTACGGCAATATCTCGAATCTGCGCATCGGTTTGCGCAGCCTGATTACCCAACTCGACGAAAGCGACAAGGACATGTCGGTAACGCGCATGGTGGTGACGGTGATGCGACTGGAGCGCAGCCTTTCGGGGCGACCGGAACTGCTGGAAACGCTGCAACAGGGCATCCTCGCCGCGCAACGCCAGGTCGAGCACTTCGGTCAGGATTCGGACCAGGTCGTCAGCCGCCTGGCCGAGTTGTATGCGTCCACCCTGTCCACGCTGCGGCCGCGGGTGATGGTCAGCGGCAACCCGCAGCAACTGCAGCAGCCGAAGGTGGTGGAGAAGGTCCGCGCCAATCTGCTCGCTGCCGTACGCTCGGCCGTGCTATGGCGCCAGACGGGAGGGCGTCAGTGGCAGTTGCTGGTGTACCGCCGCCAGTGCAGCATGCTGGCGCGGGGCCTGCTGACCGGCGCCACACTGGACAATCGCTGACATCCTGGCCGGTACGGAGAGCAAACCGGATACGAAAAAGCAAACGGCGGGCATATGCCCGCCGTTTTCCATCCCTGGGTCGAACTCCGTTGCGATAGCTGCTCTGAACGTGCTGCAGATGGCCGCAGTATGCCGCGGCCATGTGACAGCTTGATTAGAACGCGACTTCGCCCCACACGCCCAATTCGTTGGTCTTCACCGTCTGCACGTGCGGCGGGATCGGGGTGTTCACCGAGACGTCGCCATTCTCGTGCTTCCACACGGCGGCCAGTTTGAAGCCCTTGGTCACCTGGTACTCAACGCCGAGGTTGTAGTAGGTGTTCTTCGCGCTCGGGTCCAGCGTCTTGCTCAGCTTGGCATTGTCATAGCGAGCGAACAGGCTGACGTTGTCCGCCACCGCCACGCTGCCCCACAACGAATAGCCGTCGGCCTTGTCGGTCAGCGGACTGGTCACGTTGTTCCAGTTCTTGGCCGTGAAGTACTCGGCACCAAGGCGGAAAGCCTTGCTGGCGTAAGCGACCATGATGTCTTCACGCTGCGCGGTATTGGCTGCGCTGGCGGTCTGGAAATCCTGACCACGATGGCCGTTGTACGCGCCGACCGCAACAATCATGTTCTCCATCGGCACGAAACCCACGCGGCCTTCAAAATCCACGCTCTTGCTGCGACTCGGGTTCTTGTAGCCATTGCCGTTGACGACTGACACGGCGTAGTTGAGGCTCTTGCTTTCGCCCACATTGCCACCCAGGTGCAGGCCCCAGTCGGCCGAATTGGCATAGTGCAGGCGATCGGTGATGGTGTTTTCGACGTAGCGGAAACCGTAGTAGTTCTCCACAAACGGAATCCACGGCATGTCAGCCGAACCCATGCGGAACACGGCAGCCTGGCTGAATTTGCCCTGGACATAGGCCTTCTTCACGAACAGGCTGGTCTGCTTGATGCCGCTCACGTAACTGAAATCGGTGGTCAGATTGGCCGACCAGATGTCATTGAACTTGTGGTCGACGCCGAGGTAGAAGCGCTTGACGTCAACCCCGGTGCCCGTGGCATTGGTCTTGCCCGTATCGCTGTTCTTCTGGTCGATGCTGGTCAAGTCAACGAACATCTTGCCGGAAATCGACGTGTTGTTGATCGCCTTCTCCAGCGCGGCCATTTTCTTGCCGCTTGCCGCAGTCACGTTGGTGGCCTTTTCGACGGCCTGACCGGTGCTGACATTGATATCCGACTGCGCATCAGTACGCTGCTCAAGCGCATCCACCTTGGACTGCAGTTGAGCCAGTTGCGCCTTCAGCAGTTCCACTTCCTGACTATTGGCAGCAGCCTGAGCCTGGGTGGCTGGAACCGGCATCTTGTGGGTCTTGTGCTGAACAGGCGCGGCAGCAACGGTGAAACTGGTGATGCCAAGACCGGCAGCAATCGCTACCGAGATCAATTTGGAACGCATGTCATTCTCCGCAATGGTGGTAGGAAATGTCTCGACCGCCCCCTCGATCCGATGACCGGCTAGCGATTAGTTAACAATTCTGCGCAACAATCTTTACGGCCAGATGCACGTTTGATGACAAATTGAAGACAACTGCATTCCGCACGCACTGGCCGCTCGCCTGCGGCCAGTGCCCGCATGCCGCATGGAACGACTGATATGCTTGCGGGATGGATACAGTCAGAAACAGCACCGCGGTCCGCATGGCGGAACGGTTTCGTGGATTCCTCCCGGTCGTGGTGGACGTTGAGACCGGTGGATTCAGCGCCGAGCACGACGCACTACTCGAGATAGCAGCCATACCCCTGAGTATGGATACTGGCGGTTTCATGCAGATGCAGCCGGTGGTTTCCACCCATGTGGAGCCTTTTCCAGGCGCCAACCTTGACCCCCGGTCGCTGGAAATTACGGGCATAGACCCAGACAACCCGCTGCGCGGCGCGCTGGAGGAACGCAAGGCGCTGGACCACATCTTTCATGTGGTACGCGAAGCGGTTCGCCTGGCCGGCTGCCAACGCGCGATCCTGGTCGGTCACAACGCCGCTTTTGATCTGGGGTTTCTCAACCAGGCGGTCCTGCGCTGTGGTCACAAGCGCAACCCGTTCCACCCATTCAGTTGTTTCGACACGGTCAGCCTGGGCGGCCTCGCTTATGGTCAGACTGTGCTGAGCAAGGCCGTGTTGGCAGCCGGCCACACGTTTGACAGCCGCGAGGCTCATTCGGCGGTGTATGACGCGGAGCGTACCGCCGAGTTGTTCTGCACCGTGGTGAACCGCTGGCGCCAGCTCGAATTGATGGAAGCTGACCATCTCATGCAGCAACCCTCATGAACTCGCGGGCGAACCGGCATGGATCGCCCGGATTTTGTTTCGCACTCGAGCGAAATTTTAGATTGCTTGGCCCACTGTCATCTTTCTGAAACAATCATTTCATCCAATGGCAACATGAAGCGCTTGTAATGGATAGGCCTCATCCAACGCCCCTCCAAGGAGTTACCGTGCTGACCTCCCGCAAATCTCCGTTTCGCTTCGCCGCCGTTGCTGCGCTTGCCGTAGCCTCGACGTTCGGCGCCGCCGCACAGGCCACCGACATCACCGGTGCCGGTTCCAGCTTCGTCTACCCCGTCGTCTCCAAGTGGTCCGCCGCCTATGCCGAAAAAACCGGCAACCACGTCAACTACCAGTCGATCGGGTCAGGTGGCGGTATCGCGCAGATCAAGGCCGGCACGGTTGATTTTGGCGCATCCGACATGCCGCTTGACGAGGCAACTCTCGACAAGTTCGGTCTTGGTCAGTTTCCTGACGTGATCGGTGGCATCGTGCCAGCCTTCAATATCGAAGGTATCGCGCCAGGCAAGCTGGTGTTCGACGGTGCGACGCTGGCCGACATCTATCTGGGCAAGATCACCAAGTGGAACGATCCGGCCATCCAGAAGCTCAATCCGGAGGCGAAGCTTCCTGCTGCCAGCATCACCGTTGTGCATCGTTCTGACGGTTCCGGCACCACCTTCAACTTCAGCGACTACCTGTCCAAGGTTAGCCCGGAGTGGAAGACCAAGGTCGGTGAAGGCACGGCCGTCCAGTGGCCGGTCGGCGTTGGCGGCAAGGGCAACGAGGGTGTTTCTGCCTACGTCAAACAGATCAAGAACTCGATCGGCTATGTTGAGTACGCCTTCGCGCTGCAGAACCACATCGGTTATGCCGTGATGAAGAATGCTGCCGGTAACGTCGTGGCACCGACCATCGCCAACTTCCAGGCTGCCGCCGACACGGCTGACTGGAAGCATTCGAAGAATTTCAACCTCGTCATGACCAATGCTCCGGGTGCAAACGCCTGGCCGATCACCGCCACTTCCTGGGTGATCATGTACAAGAAGCCGAAGAATGTCGCCAATGCGAAGGTCGCCTTCGACTTCTTCAAGTGGGCATACGAGCATGGTCAGGATCAGGCACGTTCGCTTGACTATGTGCCGCTGCCGCCGAGCCTTGTGAAGCAGATCGAGACGTATTGGAATACCCAGTACAAGATGTAACCCATCAGGTTGCGGCTGTCGCGCAACCGAATGTACGAAAACGCTGCGCGCGACCTCGGGTTGCGCGCAGCGTGTTTATGACAAATCTACCAGCGGATGATGCCCCAGCATGCAAGTGACCAGCGCCGAACCGCTCACCCGTGATATCGACAAGCGGTCGCGTGCGGATGCCCGCCACGACCTCATTTTCCACAGGGCGTTGAAGTTCTGTGCCCTCCTGGTGCTGGCTTCTTTGATTGGTGCAGCCCTGTCGACCCTGTGGGGCGGCAGCGAAGTCCTGTTCGGACAAGGCTGGCATTTCCTGACGAGTGATGCGTGGAACCCCGTAACGGATGATTACGGTGCGCTCGCGCCGATCTTTGGCACTCTGGTAACCTCGCTGATCGCCCTGGTGCTTGCCGTACCAGTAAGTTTCGGCGTCGCGCTTTTCCTGACTGAAATCGCACCTACCTGGATGCGCGGGCCCGTAGGCGCCGCGATCGAGTTGCTGGCTGGCATACCGTCCATCATCTATGGCATGTGGGGCCTCTTTGTATTTGTGCCGTTCATGGCAAGCATCGAACCGGGCCTCAACGATACGCTGGGCCGGATCCCTGTTATTGGCAAGCTATTCCAGGGTCCTCCCCTGGGCCTGGGGCTGCTTACTGCCGGCATCGTGCTGGCGGTGATGATCCTTCCCTTCATCACTTCGGTAATACGCGAAGTGTTCCTGACCGTTCCCACCCGTCTCAAAGAATCTTCTTACGCGCTCGGGTCGACCACGTGGGAAGTGCTGTGGGACATCGTGCTTCCATACACGCGCTCGGGTGTCATTGGTGGAATTATCCTTGGATTGGGGCGCGCGCTGGGCGAGACCATGGCCGTAACCTTCGTGCTGGGTAATTCCTATAACATCACGTCCTCGCTGCTGATGCCCGGCACGTCGATCTCCTCAAGCATCGCCAACGAGTTCAATGAAGCAGTGGGAGTGCACCGATCAGCACTGGTCGCACTTGGATTCCTGTTGTTTGTGGTTACCTTCATCGTGCTGCTGATCGCACGTCTGATGCTGCGTCAACTAGCCAAGCGGGAGGGCAGCTGATGTCCGCTGACAGCATCTACCTGCGCCGTCGCCTCATCAACGTGCTGGCCATGATTTTGAGCGCTTGCGCCACCGCGCTCGGCCTGTTGTTCCTGTTCTGGATCCTGTGGGTAACCGCCAGCAACGGCCTGAGCGCCATTCGCCCGAGCTTGTTCACCAAGATCACGGCCTACGGCGCCCAAGGAGGCCTGTCGAACGCCATTGCCGGCAGCCTGATCATGGATCTGATGGCGTTGCTGATCTGTGCACCCATTGGGGTGCTGGCCGGTACCTATCTGGCTGAGTACGCCAGTCGAACCAGGCTCGGCACCACGATCCGCTTTCTCAACGACATCCTGCTGTCCGCTCCATCGATCGTGATGGGCTTGTTCGTGTACATGATAATCGTGCTCCCGATGACGCACCTGACCCACGGCGGCATCTCTTTCTCCGGTTTCGCAGGCAGCGTGGCATTGGCGTTCATCGGCCTGCCGGTCATCGTGCGCACTACCGACGAAATGCTTCACCTGGTTCCAGGCACATTGCGGGAGGCCGCGTTGTCTCTTGGCGTGCCCAAATGGAAATTGACCGTTCAGATCCTGATTCGTGCTGCCGGTTCCGGCATCCTCACCGGCGTACTCCTGGCGCTGGCCCGGCTGGCTGGTGAGACGGCACCACTGCTTTTCACCGCATTCGGCAACAATTTCATGACGGTCCATCCGCTGGACGCGATGGCCAGCCTGCCGATCACCATCTACCAGGACACCAATGATCCCAGCCCTGCCCTGCACTCGATCGCCTGGGCCGGCGCTCTGCTGATCACGGTATTCGTGCTCACATTGAGCCTGATTACCCGCTTCCTATTCTCGCGCAAGAAGGTAAGTTATGAATAACCTCGCTGACGCCGCGGCAGCCCAGGTGGCCAGCGTCGAGGGACGCGCCACCAAAATAAAAGTCCGCGACGCACACTTCTATTACAACGGATTCCATGCGATCAAGGGCATCAGCATGGACATACCGGAGAAGCAGGTTACGGCAATCATCGGTCCGTCCGGCTGCGGTAAGTCCACCCTGTTGCGCATGTTCAACCGTATCTACGCAATCTACCCGAAGCAGGAAGCCACCGGCGAGATTGTGTTGGATGGGGAAAACATCCTCGATTCCGGCTACTCGATGAATCGCCTGCGCAGCAAGGTTGGCATGGTGTTTCAGAAGCCGGTCCCGTTTCCGATGACCATCTTCGAAAACGTTGCCTACGGCATCCGCCATCACGAAAAACTTTCCAAGGCGGACATGGTTATCCGCGTGGAACAGGCACTGCGCAGTGCAGCGTTGTGGGATGAGGTGAAAGACAAGCTCAAGCAGAACGCGCTGGGCCTTTCCGGCGGCCAGCAACAGCGTCTGTGCATCGCCCGCGCCATTGCACTGAAGCCTGAGGTGCTGCTGCTTGACGAGCCGACTTCGGCGCTTGACCCGATCGCGACCAGCCGTATCGAACAACTGGTGGCCGAGCTGAAAAGCGAGTACACGATTGTCATCGTGACCCACAACATGCAGCAGGCTGCTCGTTGTTCGGACCTGACGGCATTCATGTACATCGGTGAACTGATCGAGATTGACAGCACCGAAAAAATATTCACCAAGCCGAGCAGGAAGCAGACCGAGGATTACATCACGGGACGCTTCGGATAAGCATGGCGCGACCAGCTCTGCCTCCGGGCGGGCGCAGGGCCAGAGGCACAACCTCCCGGCTCTTTTCTATCCCACTTAGCGGTGAACGACATGAGCGGCAGCGACAAAGACCACATCATCAAAAGCTATGACAACGAGCTGACCCGGCTGACCGGCGAAATCGTGCGCATGGGCGAACTGTCGGTGACCCAGTTGGAAGCAGCCATCGACGTACTGGATCGACGTGATGAACGCGCGGCGCGACGTGTGGTCAGCAACGACGAGGCGATCGACCAGCTTGAGCAGGAAATCAGCCATGACGTGGTTCGTCTGTTGGCGCTGCGGGCGCCCATGGCTGGTGACTTGCGCAATATTTTTGCCGCCCTGCGCATTGCCGCTGACATTGAACGCATCGGCGATTACGCCGCCAACGTGGCCAAGCGCTCGATCCCGTTGTCGATGGTCGCCCCGGTCAGCCCGGCCGGTGGCCTCGGTTACCTGGCCGAACTCGCCGCCGAAAGCGTCCGTGAGGTGCTGGCTGCGTATCGCGATCGCGATGCGGAGCGTGCCTTCAAGGTGTGGAAGGACGATGTGGTGCTGGACGAAGCCTATACCGGCTATTTTCGCCAGTTGCTCACCTACATGATGGAAGACCCGCGCAACATCACCCCATGCACGCATCTGCTGTTCATGGCCAAGAACATCGAGCGCATCGGCGATCACGCCACCAACATCGCCGAGAATGTGTGGTTTCAGGTCACTGGCGAGCAACTCGGCAGTGAACGAAGCAAGGGCGACCTCACTTCCAGCCCCGAAATGAACAAATTGGGCGGCAAAGCCGAATGAATGCCCACGGGCTCCGGCACAGGGCCCGCCAGGTAGCAGTGAGTTTGACCAGATGATGCCCAACACGATCAATGCCACACATGCCAAACGCAGCAAGGTGGCCTGCTCGCCGAACAGGACGATACCGAGAGCTACCGCGCCCACGGCACCAATGCCGGTCCAGATCGCATAGGCGGCGCCGATCAGCAAGCTGCGCACGGCTGCCGCAACAGGACGATACTCACCGCCATCGCCGCCAGTGTGCCCAAGCTCGGCCACAGCCGGGTAAATCCGCCGGTGTACTTCAGGCCGATCGCCCAGACGATTTCGAACGAGCCGGCCAGCACCAGATAGATCCACGCCATCATGGCGACCCTCACTCGATGCAGGGCCTTTCCCTGCCAGGGAAAGGGCACGGGGTCGTCCCCGTGCTCAGGGCAGGTCGCGCGCATCCCGGCGATGCTTTGCTCCGCGCACCATGCCATAGACGCCGATCAGCAGCCACGCGACTTGCATCAGGAATGCCGCCAGGTTGAAATTGCCGAACAGCAGCGAAAGCATCACGCCGATCGCGCCGCCGGTATTCATCAACTGATAGACCAGGCCATGGCCTTGCAGCTTGCGCTCCTGCAACAGGAAGTACGCCAGCAGCACCAGCACGACGCCCAGGTAGCCGGCCCAGTCGTGCCAATAGAGGTTCATCGCTTCGTACTCCGCTGACGCAAGGCCTCGAACAGCGCCACGCCGGTAGCGACGGAGACATTGAGGCTTTCCATCGTGCCGGGCATCGGGATCTTTGCCACGAAGTCGCACAACTCACGGGTAAGCCGGCGGATGCCCTCCCCTTCGCCCCCCAGCACGATCGCCACCGGTCCGCGAAAGTCCACGCCGTAGACGGTCGTGTCGGTGTCGCCAGCAAGGCCAGTGATCCACACGCCGGCATCCTTCAATTCCCGCAGCGTACGGGCCAGATTGGTCACGGCGATCAAGGGCACCCGGTCGGCACCGCCAGCCGACGCGCGGCGAACCACCGGAGTCAGACCCACCGCGCGATCCTTCGGCACGATCACCGCCGTCACTTTCGCCGCTGCAGCGCTGCGCAGGCAGGCACCGAGGTTGTGCGGGTCGGTGACGCCATCCAGCACCAGCACCAGGGTGTCGCTGCCGTCGCGCTCGAGCAGGCCGGCCAGATCATTTTCATGCGCTGACGGCGCGGCCTCGTAACGTGCCACGATGCCCTGATGACGGGCCTCGCCCGCGTGTCGATCAAGCTCTTCGCGTGGGCGAAGCTGCACCGGAATTTTCAACTTCTTCGCGCGCTCGACCAGTTCCAGCACCCGCGGATTGCGCTGGCCACTCTCGACCAGCACTTCGCGCACCCGCTCGACATCGTTGCTCAGCGCGCCTTCGACCGGGTTGATCCCGACGATCCAACTCTCACTCATGACTTGCCTTTCGGTTTCGGTTTCGATCGGCGCCGGCTGCTCTTCTTCGGCGCTGCGTCAGCCGCAGCTGCCGGGTTGTGCTTGGCCGACTTGCCGGCACCTGCGTCCTGACGCGGACGACGTGCCGACGAACCCGTCGACTTGCCGGCAGCACCCGCGCGTGGCTCATTCCGGCGCTGGCGCGTGGACCCACGCGAAGCGGGCGGTGGATTATCGCGCGCAGCAGTGGCTTTGTAAGCCGCCGCAGCAGGTGCATCCACGACGGGCGCCTTGCGCCCGAATGCCCGGCCGATCGCGTTCGCCGCGCGGCCAAACAGGCTCGGGGACTTTGCCGCGGCAGCCGGTTTCTTGGGCAACGAATAGCGTTCGCCGCTGGCAGCGTAGTCGTAGGCCTTCTTGCCGCTGGCAGTCGGTGGCATGCCCTTGCTGCGGGGTGTCACCATTTTGAAATCGATCTTGCGATCTTCCAGGCTGGCACGCAGCACCTGGATGCGCACATGGTCTCCAAGCCTGAACTGGGTGCCCGTGCGCTCGCCCTGCAACAGCTTGCGCGTCGCGTCGAAGTGGTAGTAATCGTTGGCCAGCTGACTGATGTGCACCAGGCCCGACACTTTCGACTCGTCAAGTTCGACGAACAGTCCGAACGAAGTGACGCCGGTGACCACGCCATCGAATTCGCTGCCGATGTGTTTTTCCATCCAGGCGCACTTGAAGCGCTCGTCCACATCGCGCTCCGCTTCCTCGGCCCGCCGTTCGCGCTGCGAGCAGTGGATCGCCATGACAGACATTTCGGACGGGCTGTAGCTGTAATCCACCGGCTTGCGGCCGGTCAGCGCAAAACGGATCGCGCGATGCACCAGCAGGTCGGGATAGCGACGGATCGGTGAGGTGAAGTGGGCATACGCCTGCAATGCCAGCCCAAAATGGCCACGGTTGTCAGGCTGGTACGCGGCCATGCTTTGCGAGCGCAGCAGTACATTCTGGATCAGCTCCCGTTCGGGACGATCGTGCACCATGCGCAGGATTTCGGAGAAATCCGCCGGGGTCACCTCGTCCACCGGCGGCATGCGCAGCTTGAACTCGCGCAGGAACTGCTGCAGATCCTCGTACTTCTCCGCCGGCGGCGGCTCGTGTGCGCGGAACAGAGCGGGAATTTTCTTCTTCTCCAGGAACAACGCCGCCTGCACGTTGGCGGCAATCATGCATTCCTCGATCAGCTTGTGTGCGTCATTGCGTTCGCTCGCGCCCATCGACTCGACGTTGCCGGTCTGGTCGAGGCGGAACTTCACTTCCGGCGTCTCGAAGTCGATCGCACCACGGCGCCTGCGCTGCCCGGCCATCGCCTTGTACAGCGCGTGCAGGTTTTCCAGCTGCGGCAGTACATCGGCTACTTCGTGGCGCGCATCCTTGTCGCCCAGGCCGACCACCTGCCACACCTTGTCGTAAGTGAGCCGGGCATGCGACAGCATCACCGCGTCGTAGAACTTCGACTTGGTCACCGTGCCCTCGGCATCGACCACCATGTCGCACACCATGCACAGGCGTTCGACCTTCGGCATCAGCGAGCAGATGCCGTTGGACAGCGTCTCCGGCAGCATCGGCACCACGAACCCTGGAAAATAGGTCGAGGTGCTGCGTTCGTAGGCCTCGCGATCCAGCGCGCTGTCAACCGGCACGTAGTGAGAGACATCCGCGATCGCCACGATCAGGCGCCAGCCGCCGCCACGTTTCGGCTCGGCATACACCGCGTCGTCGAAATCGCGAGCGTCGGCACCATCAATCGTTACCAGCGGCAACTGACGCAGATCGACGCGACCCTCCCGTTCGGCAGCAACCACCTGGGCTTCCACCTGCGCGGCATCGCGCAGTACTTCAGCTGAAAATTCATGTGGCAGATCGTGGCTGGCAATCGCCATCTCCACCACCAGCGACGGCTGCAGGCGTTCGCCCAGCACCGCACGGATCTCGCCCATCGGACCACGGTGCTGGGTCGGTGGATCGGTGATCTCGATCACCACGATCTGACCCGAGATCGCGCCCTGCTCCTGGCCTGGCTTGATCATCACGTCCTGATTGAGCCGGCGATCATCCGGCGCCACCAGGGTCACGCCGTTTTCGACCACAACCCGACCGACCAGTCGCGGTGAACGCCGTTCCAGCACCTCGGCGATCGCGCCCTGTTTGCGCCCGCGCCGGTCGATGCCGACCACGCTGGCCAGCACACGGTCGCCATGCATCACCGTGCGCATTTGCTGCGGGGAGAGGTACAGGTCGTCGCCGCCCTCATCCGGGCGCAGGAAGCCGTAGCCCTCGGCATTGGCCAGTACGCGGCCTGCAATCAGGTCGAGTTTCTGGGTTGGTGCGTAGCCGCCTCGACGACCAAGCAGCAGCTGGCCATCGCGCACCATAGCGGCGAGGCGCTTGCGCAGCGCATCGAGATCGACTTCGTCAAAAATCTGCAACGCCTCGGCAATGCGCGCCTCGGTCAGCAACTCGGCGCGCTGTTCAAGCAAGGCAAGAATCGCTTCGCGGCTCGGGATCGGGCGCTCATACCGCTGCGCCTCACGCTCGGCATTGGGATCAAGCAAGGCGCCTGTGGCTGCCTTCTTTCGCTTTTCCGGCTTGCTCGTATCGCGCGGTGCCCGATTGGCTGTTTTGCGGGTGCTACTCGGGTCTTGGGGATGGCCGGAATGGGGGGGAGTTTTTTTGGTCACTCAGTATCCTTGTGATGATCGCGCCGCGGAGAATGCCACGTCGCAGTGATTGGTTGTGAAAAAGTGTTGACAAGCCAACGACAGATGCCTAAATTACGCGGCTCACGCAGCTCGATGAGCGACGTGACACCTGCCCAGGTGGCGGAATTGGTAGACGCACTAGCTTCAGGTGCTAGCGGGGGCAACTCCGTGGAGGTTCGAGTCCTCTCCTGGGCACCAATTGTAAACGAAGGCCGCCTGACAAGGCGGCTTTCGTCTTTTCAGGGTTTGAAAAGAACAGACAAGGCTCGCCGCGTGGCGGGCTTTTGTTCATTCATTCATCGCTTGCCGACCCGCTCAAGAGCACGACTCGATCGCGGGACGGCCCCTTCAACTCGAGCATGTTGCCCTGCGGGTCGTAAAGATAGAGCGACGGCCCCTCGCCATGCGCGCCATAGCGCGAGCCCAGTTCACCCACGCGCACGTTGTGCGCGCACAGGTGCGCGAGAATGGCGGGTTCGTCGTAGTTCTCCACCAGCAGGCACAGGTGATCCATGTTGTGCCCGTCGCTGCCCGATTGGAGGCCACCCTGGCGGCCCAGCTTGCCCTCCACGCTGACCAGATCGATCAGTTGCGCTCCCGCGCGCAGCTGAACCAGGCCGATGCTGTCCTGTCGGCGCTCGACCTGACAGCCGAGGACCTCGCAGTAAAACCTCTGCATGGCGGCGATGTCGATCGCGCGCAGCACCACATGGTCAATGCCGGCGAGCTTTATCACGGAACACCTCGGACGCGGCCAGGAAACAGGCTTCAGAGGATAGCGCCGACCATGCCGCCGATTCAGAGCGTAAAGGCCGCCGCGGCATCCAGGTCCAGGCAGCGCCGCTCGAACTCCTCCGGTGGCATGGGTAGCGACAGCAGGAAGCCTTGCAGCTGGTCGCAACCAAGCGTGCGCAACTGTTCGGCCTGGCTGACCGTCTCCACGCCCTCGGCCACCACTTCCATGCCCAGCGTGTGCGCCAGCGCGATGATGGCGGTGATGATGGCCCGCGCCTCGGGGCCACCATCGTCCAGCGCATGTATGAACAGGCGGTCGATCTTCAGCTGGCAGGCCCGGAATTTCTGCAGATAGGCCAAACTCGAATAGCCGGTACCGAAGTCATCGATGGCGAAATCGAAACCGCGCGCACGAAACTCGCGCAACAACGCCGTCGTGCGTTCGGCGTCCTGCATGGCCTGACTTTCGGTGACTTCAAACATGACCTGACCGGGGCTGAGCCCAGCCTCGCTGACAATCCGGCTGGCCGTATCGAGCATGCCCGGCTGATTCAGCTGCAAGGGCGAGAGGTTGATCGCGATGCGGATGCCGGGACGGCCTCGCTCATGCCATTCGCGCAGCTGCCGACACGTCTCCCTGATCACCCATTCACCGAGTCGCGCTATTTGACCGCTGCGTTCGGCGACCGCGATGAACTCCGCCGGCGACACGGTGCCCAGCTCTTCGTGATGCCAGCGTGCCAGCGCCTCCGCCCCCACGATCACCCCGGTCAGGCCATCGTGCTTGGGTTGGTAGTGCAGCGCCAGGCTGCCATCCTCGATCGCCGTGCGCAGCCCATGCTGGATCTTCAGCACACGCCGTGCCTGCGCCTGCATCCCGCCATCGTAGACACGGTAGCCGTTTCGGCCGTTCTCCTTGGCCCCATACATGGCGACATCGGCGTGCGCGATGAGGTCCTCGACGGCGTCCCCATCCTGTGGGTGGAACGCCAGACCGATGCTGGTCGTCACCCGCAACTCGGTGCCGTTGATCACGAAATCGTGCTGCATCGACTCGATCAGCCGCTCGGCGATGCGCAGCGCGGACTCCGGGCTGCGCATGTGATCGAGCACGGCAACAAACTCGTCGCCGCCCACCCGGGCCAGGCTTCCGGCTCGCAGCTGAGTTTCCAGTCGTTGTGCCACGGCGCGCAGCAGGTCGTCGCCGAAGGCATGACCAAGAGTGTCATTGATGGTCTTGAAGCCATCCAGGTCCAGATAGAGGACGGCAAGATGCTGATTGCCCTTGCGCGCGCCGACCAGGGCTTCCTCGGTCCGCGCAACGAGACTCGCCCGGTTGGGCAAGCCGGTCAGTGAATCATGCATGACGAGGTGGCTCAGCCGACGGCTGAGCTGATCAAGCGAGCCTTGCAACCGCTGCGCGCGCTGCACCAGTCGTGTCCAGTAGTGGGACAAGGCAACCGAGGCCAGCCCGGTGATGAGCCCCAGTCCGCCCAGTGTTCCACCGAGCCACAACAAGCTGCCTGGTTCAGCGGCATCCGGGGCCAGTCGCAGTGGCACGATCACCGCGGCCAGGGCAGTATGTAGCAGGGCAAAAAGCATCATGCCCAGCCACAACGCCAAACGAAGCCTCCGCCAGAACCCTCGCTCGCCCGGTGGGCTCTGGCTCATGCGCAGCGCTCGCACCGACAAGACGATGGCCACCACGGCGCACGCATGGACGAAGACGGAACGCCACCAGACCAGGTGTGCAAGTCCGGGGTGGATATGGATCGACACCAGGCTCAGGTACTGCGTCGACACACCGGTGATGCTGAGCAGCAGGGCCATGCCCAACACTCGAATCCGTGTCATGGATGGAGCGCTGCCCATGTGCAACGCCACCCCGCAGGTGAGCATGGCAGCGGCGGCTGCCGCCATGCCGATAGCCGGGTTGAAATCCAGCGGCAAGCGGGGAAGCCAGGCCAGCATCCCGACCAGGCGCAGGGCCGCCAGGACCGCACCCATGCTGACCGTGCCCACCATCAACCAAACCACGCGCTGCCAGCGGTCGCGTGCGGCCGCCAGTCGTTCGCAGGTGTCCAGTCCTTGGTAGGCCAGCAGTACCCCCAACAGCAAGGACAGCAGCGCGAGACTGGAATGAAAGGTAAAGACCATCAAGTCGCCAACCTGGCAACCCCGGCATGGGGACCACAAATGTGTCGGCCCATCATGACCAATCTTGAGCAATACAACCAGTCGTACGGCAGTCACTGCCACGTTGACTGCGCCTGCGCCAGATTGGGTGGAAATCCAACTCACCTCTGTATAATCGCCATGGTAAACGCATGGTGGGAGAAGCGGACTGCCCTTTGCCGGGCACAGCCGCTGCCGAAGACGCAACGCCCGTAATCGCTCAGGCCCCCATACCACCATGCGCGAACACTCTGGAGAGACCGGTTGAATCCGGCGCCGAAGGTGCACGAAGCAGCGGCAGGTCACTGCCGGCTTCCAAACTCTCAGGCAAAAGGACAGAGGGGCGCCTCACGTGCGGCACGGCACGCAAGTCTTCGGATGCCCCAGTCATGAGCCACAAATCTACGCCTTCCCTGCGCGACCTTGAGCATCACCACGCCTTCATCGAGCGCCACATCGGCCCCAACGATGCCGAAATAGCGCAAATGCTGCGCGTCATTGGCCACGATTCGCTGGACGGAATGACCGACGCGATCGTGCCGGGCAAGATCAAGTCCCCCGCCCCGCTCGCTTTGCCGCAGGCGATCACCGAGGTGGAAGCACTGGCAAAAATTCGTGCCATTGCCGACAAGAACCAGGTGTTCAAAAGCTTCATCGGCCAGGGCTACTACGGTACCCACACGCCCAACGTCATCCTGCGCAACATCCTGGAGAACCCCGCCTGGTACACCGCGTACACGCCGTATCAAGCCGAGATTTCGCAGGGCCGCATGGAGGCGCTGATCAACTTCCAGACGCTGTGCGCCGAGCTCACCGGCATGGAGATCGCCAACGCATCCCTGCTCGATGAAGGCACCGCGGCCGCCGAGGCGATGACCCTGGCCAAGCGCTCGTGCAAGTCGAAATCCAACGTGTTCTTTGTCTCCAGCGGCGTGCATCCGCAGACGCTGGAAGTGGTCAAGACCCGTGCCGAAGCGCTGGGCATCGACCTGCATGTCGGCGATGACGCCGAGGGTGCCGGCGTGGAAAGCTTCGGCGTGCTGCTGCAGTACCCGAACACGTTTGGCCGCATCAACGACTACAAGGTACTGGCCGAGGCCGCCCACGCCCGTGGCGCGCTGGTGGCGGTAGCCACCGATCTGCTGGCGCTGACCCTCATCGCTGCCCCGGGCGAATGGGGCGCCGATATCGTCATCGGCAACAGTCAGCGTTTCGGCGTGCCGTTCGGCAACGGCGGCCCGCACGCGGCGTTCATGGCCTGCCGCGATGCCTACAAGCGCTCGATGCCGGGCCGCCTGATCGGTGTCTCGCTTGATGCCGAGGGCAAGAAGGCCTACCGGCTCACCCTGCAGACCCGCGAGCAGCACATCCGCCGCGAGAAGGCCACTTCCAACATCTGCACCGCCCAGGTGTTGCTGGCGGTGATGGCCAGCATGTACGCGGTCTACCATGGCCCGGACGGGTTGACCCGGATCGCCCGCCGCACCCATCGCCTTGCCGCGATCCTGGCCAGCGCGCTGACGAAGGCCGGGGTCAGCGTCGCCGGCGATTTCTTCGACACCTTGCACATCACCGGCATCGATGCCGACGCGATCCACGTCAAGGCCGAGACGCGGCGCCTCAATCTGCGCCAGATCCACGGCACCTGCGTGGGCATCAGCGTGGATGAAACCACCACCCGCGAGGACGTGATCGCCCTGGCCGCGCTGTTCGGCACCGAGATAGACGACGTCGATGCGCTCGACGACGCCACCGCCGACGCCCTGCCGGCCGCGCTCAAGCGCACCAGCGCGTTCCTCAGCCATCCAGTGTTCAACACTTACCACAGCGAACACGAGCTGCTGCGCTACATGCGTTCACTGGCCGACAAGGATCTGGCGATGGATCGCACGATGATCCCGCTGGGTTCGTGCACCATGAAGCTCAATGCCACCGCCGAGATGATCCCGGTGACTTGGCCGGAGTTCGGCAATATCCATCCGCTGGCGCCGAGCTCGCAGACCCAGGGCTACAAGGAGCTGATCGAAGGCCTCGAGGCGATGCTGGTCGAGTGCACCGGCTACGACGCGGTGAGCCTGCAGCCGAACTCCGGCGCGCAGGGCGAATACGCCGGCCTGCTGGCGATCCGCGCTTATCACCGCTCGCGCGGTGAAGCCCATCGTGACATCTGCCTGATCCCCGAATCCGCCCACGGCACCAACCCGGCCTCCGCCAACCTGTGCGGCATGCAGGTCGTGGTGACCAAGTGCGACGCCAACGGCAACGTCGATGTGGAAGACATCCGTCGTGCCGCCGAAAAGTACGCCGATCGCCTCGCCGCGCTGATGATCACCTACCCGTCCACGCATGGCGTGTTCGAGGAAGACATCGTGGCGATCTGCGAGATCGTGCATGCCCATGGCGGCCAGGTCTATACCGACGGCGCCAACATGAACGCGCTGGTCGGCGTGGCCAAGCCCGGCAAGTGGGGTTCGGACGTGTCGCACCTCAACCTGCACAAGACCTTCTGCATCCCGCACGGCGGCGGCGGCCCCGGCGTCGGCCCCTGCGCGGTGAGGTCCCACCTGGCGCCATTCCTGCCCAAGACGCTGCCCATGGATGGGCGAGTGCTGCGTGCGCAGGATGCGCAGGAGCAGCCCCAGGGCAGCGAAGGCGCGGTCGGCATGGTCAGTGCAGCCAGCCACGGTTCGGCCAGCATCCTGCCGATCAGCTGGATGTACATCACCCTGATGGGCAGCCAGGGCCTGCGCAAGGCCACCCAGGTCGCGCTGCTCAACGCCAACTACATCGCGAAGCGGCTGGCACCGCACTACGAGACGCTCTACACCGGCCGCAACGGGCTGGTGGCGCATGAGTGCATCCTCGACCTGCGCCCGCTCAAGGACGCCACCGGCATCGGCGCGGAGGACGTCGCCAAGCGGCTGATCGACTTCGGCTTCCACGCGCCGACCCTGAGCTTCCCGGTGTCCGGCACGCTGATGGTGGAGCCGACCGAGAGCGAATCGCAGCACGAACTGGATCGCTTCATCGACGCGATGATCCAGATCCGCGAGGAGATCCGCGCGATCGAGGAAGGCAAGCTCGACCGCAAGGACAATCCGCTCAAGCACGCGCCGCACACCGCCACCATGGTCTCGGCCAGCGAGTGGACCCACGCCTACCCGCGTGAACTGGCCGCGTTCCCGCTGCCCAGCCTGAAACTGCAGAAATACTGGTCGCCGGTCGCCCGCGTGGACAATATCTACGGCGACAAGAACGTGTTCTGCAGCTGCGTGCCGGTGGAAGCGTTCAAGGGCGAGGTCGAGGCGTTCAGCGAGCCCAACGCCGGCTGATTCCTTGCCGTCTGATGGTTCAAAAAGGCCCCGCCCTGCAGGGCCTTTTTGAGGGGCATTCGCGCCGTGTCGAAACCGGGGCCTTGTTTTGCCCACCGGCAGGACGCATCCCCGCGCGGCATGGGCACGATTCAAGGAGAATTTCCCCGATGCGATCGTTCGGCAAATCCGCTCAGGACGAACGCCTCGAACGCCTGCGCCATTCGCCCTTGTGGAACGGCGAGCAACTACGCAATTCCACCCGGTACTGCCCGGGTGTCGGGTGCCTTGTCCTGCTTGGTCGCCATTGAAATCGAGGTCGGCTTTGGCGTGGCCCTGGTACTCGGTCATCGCACCTGCACGGTGGCTGCCCAAGGTGGCCAGCGCAGCGAATGCGCGCAGGGATGAAGGTCGTCGAGCGACCGAACTGACGCCACAGCACGCCGGATATCGTGCTCGCCAGCAAGAGCGAAACACCGGCCATCAGGTTGAATATGCCGAAAGCGGTGCCACGAAGATTGGTCGGCACAGCATCGGCAACCAGCTTCGAAAGCAGGCCCTGTGTGAGTGCCATGGGCAGTCCCCAGAAGGCCGCACCCACAAATACCTGAACAGGCTTGACGGATATCGCCAGCGACGCGTCGGCTCATTCGCGTCGACAGCTCCAGGCACTGCTGGGTTCAACCAGGTCCAAGCGGGGATGACTGCCTTCAGGCAAGCTTGCCGATGCTACCCCAACGGCACAGAGGTCGATTCAGACGATAAAGCGGAAGCTTTCTCAAAATTCCGGTGCCACGGACATGCCATCTGTTGCCATGGTGGCTCCGCCCTACCTCCCGACCATCGACTCGCCTAAACTCACTTCCAACTTCCCACAGGAGCGAGTTTGTTCGTTCCATCCGCATTTACCGTCAAGGACATGCCATGCGAACTGCTTTTGTCGGACGTTTATTTTCGTTCATTGAACGCATCGGATTGCTGACCATCCTCGTTGCGACGCTGCTCATCGGCTATCACGAAGTGCGTCTGATGATCGCTTCCGGTCAGGCCAACGTGAGTGATCTGCTGTTGCTGTTCATGTATGTCGAAGTGATCTCGATGGTCGAGGTCTACTGGAGTGCAGGCAAACTCCCGGTGCGCATGCCGCTGTATATCGCCATGGTGGCACTGGCCCGGCACATGCTGATCGAGCAGGGGCTACCCGTACTGGACCTGCTCGGTACGGCGCTCGCCATCCTGTTGCTGGCGGTATCCGTGGTGGTGGTCCGTTACGGACACCTGAAACTGCCCTACCGTGATGCGATCGACGAACGACATCTGAGCTGAACTGGCTCCAGCTTCGCGCCTGCCCAGCCGGGATTGAGTCGCCGACCCGGGTGTCGCAACGTCGGTGCGCTCCACCCGATGTCGGGCTCAGCGCACCGCCTCCGGCAGCACGAAGGTTGCCCTCGCCATCGCCGAGCCCAGACGTTTCGGGGCATACCAGCGCTGAATGACCGTCTTGTCCAGCAGTTCGGGATCAGCGCCGAGGAAAGTATCGAAGTCGGCGTTCCTGCAGCAGGCCCTGCGCTCGGCGATCAGCGCCAGGAATGCGATGGTGATCGTCTCGTGGTACGCCTCGGGATCCCCTGCGCGTCGGGCGATGCCCTTCAGCGCCGCACAGAACATGGCGCAGGCCGTCGGAAAGTCATGCTGGCTCAACAGCTCGAAAGCCATCGGCACATGCTCGACATGGTGAAACCTGCTGTTGTCGATCTCGCTGCGCCAAGGCCGTCAGCAGCGATGCGTCAGCTGGCATGAGGCTTTCTCTCAAGGCATGTGCGTCGGCGGCGCCGAGATCAAGCCCATAGACGTCCTTGAGCTTCATCACCTGCTGCAAGGTTTCCTCGGAGAACGCCGCTTTGCCCTCGAAAGCGTGCAAGACGGTGCCTTCGAGAGGTCACCCAGCGACATGTCCAGATGCTCGGTCAGGGCTTTCATCACCTTCAACAGGCGTCGTTCGATCCGTACCCCGGTTTGTACTCGTTTTATCGTTGGCAGCTTATTTTCCATCAAGTTCCACGAGGCGGTGACGACAGCCAGCGCGACGGCCTTAGCTTTCCCTACCCGTATGGCGGACTTCGATGACGACCCCAAAACAGCAGGCTCCGTTGAATATCGGCTTTCTTGGCTTCGATGGAGTCAATGGACTGGACCTCGCCGGCCCCGCCGAAGCCTTCGCCAACGCATCCGCCCTGGCCATGGGCGATGCTGGTGGTCCGGCGCCTTATGCGCTGCACATCATCGGTCTGCAGGCACGCCCCTTCCGCACCGAATCGGGGCTCACGATAAGCCCCGACTGCACCCTCGCCACGGCGCCGACACTGGATACCTTGATCGTGCCCGGCGGTGCCGGCCTTCGAGACGAATCGATCAATGCCCAGGTCGTCGAGTGGATCAAACACCACGCCGCCGGCACGCGGCGCCTCGCCAGCATTTGCACAGGCGTCTGCGGCGTGGCGCCAACCGGCTTGCTCGACGGGCGCCGGGTCGCCACGCACTGGCGCTTTGCCGCCGATGTCCGCCGCCGCTTCCCGCAGCTGAAGGTGGACGGCGACGCGATATTTACCGTCGACGGCAAGTACTTCACCTCAGCGGGGATCAGCTCCGGCATCGACCTTGCCCTGACCCTGATCGAACAGGATCTCGGCAACCGGCTGGCCCTGGCGGTCGCCCGCGAAATGGTGGTTTACCTGCGCCGACCGAGCGGACAGTCGCAATATTCCGAACCGCTGCGCTTCCAGACCGGCGCATCCGATCGGCTCGCCGACCTTGCCGCGTGGATCGCCACCCACCTCGACGACGACCTTTCGGTCGAAGCGCTGGCGAATCGCGTCTGCCTCAGTCCGCGGCAGTTCCGCCGCTGCTTCGCCGACACCTTCGAGCGCATCCCCGCCGCGTTCGTCGAGGAGTTGCGCATGAGCGAGGCGCGCACGCGACTGATCGGATCCAGCGCCACCATCGAACGCATCGCCACCTCGGTCGGTTTCAAGAGCGCCGACGTCTTCCGTCGCGCGTTCCTGCGCAAGTTCGGGATTGCTCCAGCCGACTATCGACGTGGTTTCGGATCGATCTCGCCCAGCTCACCCCCCACCCACCTGCAACCCCAGCCGGAGACCTCACCATGAAATCGATCTTGCGCCTGGTCGCGCTCTCGTCTGTCATCTTCCTCGCGGCGGCCTGGGCGGTGACACGGTCCGCCGACTCCCCTTCGGCGGCGAAAAGCGCGAGCCAGGCACAACTCACGTATCAGGTAGATGGCCAAACCAGCACACCGGCGGACTACCGCGACTGGCCGTTCCTGAGTGCCGGAGTAAACATGAACTATGCCGAGGCAAACGCGGCGCCGGACCACCCGATGATCGACAACGTTTTCGTCAACCCTGATCCCCATCGCCCGCCAGCACGCCACCCTGAGTGCCGGCTATCGACAGGATCAAAGCAATGAATGAGGGGGTGCCTACCGTTCGCAGTAGGCGACTGGCCAGACCGCAAAATTTCTCGATCTGTGGAAACCCAATGCAGTTTGCCGCGCCGGGATGAGGCGACCATCTCCCTGGCTCCCTTTCCCTCGGCAACCGGCGCAGCGCGGGTGCGCTGAAAACTGGCACGCGCAGAAATATCCACCACGCCTCCTGTTCTTCGATAACGTATGCGGTCCACATTCACGAAGCCCGCCCATGACGCCCAACCCCGACTACGTACAAGCAGTAAAAGACAGCGTGCACCGCTCACCCTACCCGCACCTGATTGGCATGACGCTCGACCTGCTTGAGTTCGACCGCTGCGTCGTCGGCCTAGAGCTGGATGAGCGCCACATGCAGCCGTTCGGCATCGTGCATGGTGGCGTACTGGCCACGCTGATCGATACCGCCACGTTCTGGGCCGGCTTTCTGCGCCTGCCGCAGGATGCGGGTCTGGTCAACGTCGACCTCAAGCTCAACTACCTCAAGGCGGTGGCCAGCGGTCAGCTGCGCGCTCAGGGCCGCTGCCTGCGCGCCGGACGCCAGATCAGCTATACCGAAGCGAGCATCTTCGACCAGGCCGGTGAACTGGTAGCGCACGGCACCTCCACCTTGATGGCCTTGCCGGGCAAGGGGCTGCAGCTCGGGGTGGCGAAGTTTCTACCCGACTGAGCAGCCAGGGAAGCTGGAAACAAGAGGTCTGCCATCCAGCCATCCAGACCACGTAATAAATGTCTGGCGACGACAGTGCATCGGAGTTCGCCCGGCCTGCGCGGTAGCCGATCAGACGGTCGTCGCTGGCCACGTCGCACATGGCGCTGACGCCACCCTCAATCAAGGCTTTCAGATGCGGCACGTAATGCGCAAAATCCGGTTCGGCGCCGTGGAGGTGCACCTGTGCATCGATCTGGCCCGGGATCACACAACGGCCACTCAGATCCTCCCCTCGCGCGCCCTTCGGTGCCATTTGGCTGCCGTCCGGATAGATCGCCACGATGCGCTCGCCGTCGATCGCGATGGACATGCCCAGCTTCGGCGGAGCACTGGTGCCATCGATGATCGCGACGTGAGTCAGCAGCAAAAGCGGCGCGACGGCGAGCACCGGTATGGCCCATGCGCACAGCAGCAGTAACGCGATGCGTTACATGAAGATGCTTGCGGGCATGTGCTGTTCCCCTTGACCTGCCTCACGTTGATTCGAAACGCTCGTTCGTAATTTGTTGAAGAACCGCCCTTCATACGCCCAAGGGATGAATGTTGCCACCGAACGTGGCTCAGCTGAGTGGTGCTCCAGAAAGCACCCAAATCTGACCATGAAATTTCGCGGCCAACGCTGATGCGACAGATTGTCGCGACCGGCACCCCAGGCTGAGTCGTCACCCCGGCTGTGGACCACAAAGCTAGAATGAGCTGATGACCGCATCCACCTCATCTCACAGCAAGCTGTTTCCGTTGGTGTTGGCATCTTGGGCAGTAGCCCTGTCTCTGGCGTTCGGCATGATCGGTGCGCAGGCATCGGCGATGGATCAAGCCACGGCGACCCACCCGGCAATTCCGGACACCATCCAGCAACGTGCCAGGGCATGCACAAGTTGCCATGGTGTGCATGGCGAGGGCGCGTTGGACAGCGCGGACGGTCCGCGACTGGCGGGCAAGCCGGCCGGCTATCTTCTGCAGCAGCTGCGTTATTTCCAGAATGGACAGCGCAAGAATACCGCCATGGGATACGTACTGCGCCAGCTCGACCTTCCCTACATGCGCGAGCTGGCCGACTACTTTGCCAGTCAGCAAGTCCCCTACCCTCGCCCACCACTGCCCACAGCATCCGCCGCGCTGATGCGGCGGGGCGAACAGCTGGCCTTGCACGGCGATCCGAGTCGCGGGGTTCCGGCGTGCACCCGCTGCCACGGTCGCACGCTCACTGGTGTGGAGCCGATGATTCCCGGTCTGGCGGGCCTGTCCGAAGACTACCTCAGTGCTCAGCTGGTCTCGTGGCGCACCAACACCCGCGCCGCGAAAGAGCCCTTTTGTATGGGTATCGTCGCCAATCGCATGCTCGGAACGGATGTCACCGCGGTCGCCGCCTGGTTGGCCAGCCGCCACCTTCCCACCGATATGCACCCGCAGTCCGCCAGCACGCAGACCCGGCCATTGCCAGGATGGTGCATGATGGGCGACAACGGAGAACAACCGTGAAGCGCTGGCTTGGGGCCTTGGCCGCGTTGACGCTGCTGCTCGCGCTGCTGCTGGGCTGGCGTTACGCCAACGACGCCGACCGACCGCCGCCGTCTGTGCAGCAATCGGCAGGTGAAGCGGCGTTGGACGATCCGGCGCTGATCCTCCGGGGTAAATACCTGGCCATCGTCGGCGATTGCGCCGCGTGCCACACCGCGCGAGGTGGCCAGCGCTACGCTGGCGGTCGTTCGTTGGCCACGCCATTCGGCGATGTGCCGGCACCCAACCTCACGCCGGACCCGGATACCGGCATCGGCAAGTGGAACTTCGAGGATTTCTGGCGTGCCTTGCACGAGGGCCGGGGCCGTCACGGCGAACTGCTGTACCCGGTGTTTTCTTACACCTCGTTCACCCGCGTGACGCGCGACGATGCGCGTGCCATCTTCGCCTACCTGCACTCGTTGCCGCCCGTGCAGCAGGCGCCCACGCCGTTGGGACTGGCCTTTCCCTACGACGTGCGCAGCAGCCTGCTGGCGTGGCGCGCACTGTATTTCAACCCGGGCCAGTTTCAGCCCGATCCGGCCCGTTCCGCTGCGTGGAACCGTGGTGCTTACCTGGTTCAGGGACTGGGGCACTGCGACGAATGCCACGCACCGCGCAACCAGTTCGGCGGCATCGAACAGCATGGCCGGCTGACCGGTGGCCTGATCCCGCAACTGGAGTGGTACGCGCCCGACCTCAGCACACAACGCGACGGCGGCCTGGAGGGCTGGAGCGCACAGGACATCGTCGACTTGCTGCGCGACGGGCAGTCGGCCAAGGGCGCGGCATTCGGGCCAATGGCCGAGGTGGTCCACAACAGCACTCAGTACATGACCGAGGCAGATCTTCATGACATGGCAACCTACCTGCAGTCGCTGCCGCCCCGGTCACCCGCAGCGACACGTTCGACGCCCGCCCTCGCCGTGATCGACACCCACGGCGCTGCGATCTACAGCGAGCAATGCGCGGAATGCCACGGTACCGACGGTAATGGCGTGGTCGACATCTACCCGCCACTCAACGGCAATACGTCGGTGGACGAACCCAGCGGCATCAACGCGATCCGCTCGGTGTTGCTCGGCGGCTTCCCGCCCGTTACCGCGGGCAACCGGCGTCCCTATTCCATGCCGCCTTTCGCAAAGCAACTGAGCGATCACGACATCGCCGCGGTCGTCAGCCACATCCGCCAATCGTGGTCGAACAAAGCACCGGCGGTGAGCCCCAGCGACGTTACCCACCTACGGCAGGCTCCGAACGACTGATCGCAGCCAGCAATTCTCCTGGGCACTCTGCTACCCCCACCAAACGGCTATCTGAAGTCGTGGATGGCGAAGGGAACGGGGTAGTTAAACGCCTGAACTTCCTCCGTCCCGGTTCAGGCCGGCTGGACCACGGACGGTGGGGCGGCGAAATGGCGACCCCGTTTAACCCTTCACCCGGTTGCGCCCTTCCCGCTTGGCTTGATAAAGCAGGTCGTCGACCCGCTCTATCAGGCCGGTCATGGACTCGCCGGATGCGCGCCGTTCGGCGACTCCGCATGAAACGGTGAGGTGATCCAGCGGGGCGTCCATGTTTTCCAGTGATTGCGCCTCCACCGCCTGACGAACGCGGCATCGGCCATTTCGATGGCCGATGCCGCGTTCGTATCGGGAAGCAGGACGATGAATTCCTCTCCACCCCAGCGCGCAGCGCAATCCGTCGTGCGGACCATGGCCGCGATCCGGCCAGCGACAGCGCACAGGTACTCGTCACCCCGGACATGACCATCGTGGTCGTTGACCCGCTTGAACCAGTCGATGTCGAGCATCATCACGCTGATCGGCGCTTTCGTCCGTTTCGCACGAGCGGTCGCCGTCGCAAGCTGTTCGTCGAAATGACGCCGATTGGCGATCCCTGTGAGGGCGTCGGTTCGCAACAGCTTCCCGAGCTGTTCGCAGGTCCCCATCAGCTCCCGGTTGGCGATCCGCAGCGATTCGGTACGTTCGGCAAGCTCCTGTTCCAGCAACCGCCTGCGTTGGCGCGAGAGCAGGTTGGCCATGGGCCAGAGCAGCATCGCGGACAAGGGTCCACGCCCGCGCCAGCGGCGCAAGACGACTGTCGATCCAGGCGGGATCGACTACTTGGATGTGGCAGAGCGTGGTCACCAAACTGAACCCGGTCAACGGGGCATATGCCTGGCCAAGCAGCCTGTAGATCCCCGGCGGCAGCGAGCTGAACGACACCTCCGGGCTTCGCTGCAGCGCCGACCAGGCGTCGTCGAACCCGACCAGCTGGAATCGATACAACACATGTACCTCGTCCACGAACCAGGCGCTGAACGCATGCACGCGCATCGACCACTTGCCCGGCGGCAACCAGTAGGCTTTTTTGCGCATTTCCGGCTGGACGCTGCGCCATTCGATCCAGCCCAGGCAGATCTCTGGGAGCTGGTCGAAACGCCGCAGAGATGGCAGGGCAACGCGGAATAGCCCGCCGTTGACGCCGCAGTAAACATCGCCGCCGGCGTCCATCGCGCGCGCGCGTATTGGTGAACTCCCATGCGCCGCCTTCGTACATCGCGCTCACCTCCCGCGAATATGGCTCTACGCCCAAATGCAGCAGTCGCAGACCACGGCTGGTGCCGATCAGCACCAGGTCAGACTCCGGCCAGAGTGCAGACCAGCCCGCAACCGGAAACCGCTCTTCCAGCAAGGTGGGGCCGTCGCCTACATCCAACCGCACGACATGACTGTCCTGAATGACCAGCATGTCGCCGTCGGGGCCTTGCGTAACAGCATAGGTATTGCCTGCGGCAGACAGTGGCGAGGGACTGATCGCTTCCAGGCGCGAGCCGTCCAGCCGCCATAGTCCACGCCCGAGAGTCACGGTCCACAGCCTCCCGCGGCGGTCGATTTCCAGCGAATAGACATAGCCCGGGGAGCTGCCGTCCAGCGCGGTGATCTCTTCGGCCCGCTCGTCGCGCACGCGCGCCAGCCCCCGCAAGGTGCCGACCCACAGGGTGTCCTGCTGCGCCAGCAGGACCCTGGCTGGACAGGCGAAGACGGCATGGTCGCTGCCGAACGGCTCAGCATTCAACCCAATGTCACGGCACACGCCCCTCCGCGTGGCTAACCAGGGCCTGCCCGCGGCGTCTTGGTGGTGTCCCACACGGTCCGGTCCGGGACATCGGCCAGGGCTGTCTCCACATCGCCCCCGGCGATGGCATGTTGGTGTACTACGAGAAAGCCCTCGCCGCCGACCCGAAGACTTCCCCCGGATGCAGGACGGAGCGAATACGTTGCCCGACCGCCGCCGACACTGACGGCCGAGATCACATCGCGCAGACAGCTGATCTTCTGCACGCCTGAGCTGTCTGTACCCACCCAGACGTTGCCAACACGATCAACCAGTAGTCGGTTGATGCTGCTGGGCATGCGGAGTTCGGTTACCAGACGCGAGGGTTAGGCCGCCAGGTAGACGCGCAGCACGGTGCCGTGTGCCGACCAGAGCTCCGTCGCCGTGGCCGCCACGGCCATCGTGGGTGACGGACCAGGCAGATCGGCAACCACCGAGCCTCTGCCGTCGAGCACCAGCAGACCTTGCTCCGTGCCCGCCACCAGGAGGTTGTCGGCAGCATGTCCAACGCAGGTTATCGACTGGCCGGCTCGCGTACCGCGAAGCGCCATTTTGCGTGGCTGGCCACCGGACAAATTGAGCAGTTCGCCGGCAGCGGTCACTGCCCAGGCCGCATGTCCAGTCGCGCGCGCCGCCAGTGCCTTGACGAAACCGATCCCGGGGTAACGCTCAACGAGCGGTTGCTGGTTGTCGTCGCGCGTGATGCAGACCAGCTCCTGGCTGGCACCGACCCATAGCCGTTCGCGCGACGCGGCCAGACAATCGACCAAGCCATGCGGCCACGGCATGACCTGCGACCAGGGTTCGACGAAGCCCTCGCTCGTGAGCCCCTCCAGCCCCAGGTCGCTGCCGATCCAGACGTACCGTGCAAATCCACGCAGACAGCCCGCAGGCCGTTGCATTTCAGTCCGTCGCGCTTGTCGAAGCTCCGCACTGTTGAGCCGTCATGGCACACGAGTCCCGCAGGACTCGCCAGCCAGAGCCTGCCCTGAGCATCCTGGGCAATGTCGTGGACCTGGTTGCTCGGCAGACATCATCGATTCCGAACTGGGTAACTGGCCATGCCTTCATTCGGGCTTCGTGCGGATAGATACAGACGGACTGTCCATGCGAACTCTAACCCGGGAAGCCCAGCATGGACCAATACACGATCACGGACAAAGGGACGAAGGTAGTTGACGCCACGTGACTTCCTCGTCCCGGTTTCCGCAAACATCACCATCAGGTAGAGAAACACCAGGCAATAGATGATCGTGGTACCCAACACGTCGCCACCCACACCCGTCACGCTTCCGTAAGGGCCACCCCAGCCTTCGGCTGTTGTCCAGACACCGAACGAATAGACCAGTCCGAAAGGCAATACCCAGCGCATGCCACGCCCACTGAGCAGGCCCAATGCAATGACACTTTCCGCAAGTGCGGCGATGATGCCGAACGTGAGCGGACCAACCCAGCCGATCGCATCGACGAAAAACTGGATGTAAGCGACGATCCATGCCGGCTGCCCTGCTTCGGACTGGATCAAGTAAGTCTGCGGGTTGTGGAGGAAAAATGGCGTCCATTTCCAGATGGCATCGAACGCCCACAGCAGGCCGAACACTATTTGCAAGCTTCGATAGCGCTTGGGCTCCTGCTTGCCTGCGCTGACCTGGTCAAGACCGGTCGAGCGCTCCGTCGGCTCGCTCAGCAGGATCGCCACGAACACCAACGCGTAGACGATGAGTGTGCCCGGATCGGTAGCCCCCTGTGTATAAGGCCCCCCGAGATGACCCACCGTGATCCAAAGCAGCATGGTGAATATCACGCCGACCCAGGCGAACAGGCGCACCCGGATACCACCGAGCATGGAGACCGCCAGCGCGACACCGACCACCACCGTGGCAATCGCCACCTCCGGCGCACCTAGAAACTGCACGCCCGCGGTCACCCACTGCGTAAAACTCACGTACCAGGCAGCTTGGCCCGGGCGCGCCGCGATCGATGCAAGAAACAAGTTTTTGGCATAAGCGGGGTGCATTTGGTAAAGCGCGTTGAACGCCAGAATCACACCAAACGCAATGCGCAAAATCTTGAACGTCTGATGCTGGGTGGCGGGCTCGTGCAGCCTGCGCAGCGAAAAGGAAGCCAGTTCCGACCGATGGTTCATGCTGATCACTCCTGGAGCGTGCAGGCTGCTTTGTTGGATTGCGGCCATCGTACGACCCCAGCCCGACCACACGGTTCCCGCATGCACCCACTCACCGCACTGCACGCGTTGGCGCTGCGTGTCACGGTTGTTCCGTCAAGCGAGCTGCAACGGCGCACAACCCGCTTCGCTCTGATTTTTCTTCTCATGCAGTCGGACAATGGGACGGGGGTCGCCAACGCGACGCGACTTCCTCCGCCCCGGTTTCCGGAGCTACGATGGCACCCGGACCGATGGCACCCGGACCCCAACGCCGAGCGCTCCATGAAGTGGGGGCACGTCGGCATCACCAGCAGCATGGGAGAGACGACATGGCAGACAAACATACGGGCAACTGCTTTTGCGGTGCCGTGGAGATCGAGGTCACCGGCGCCCCCGAGGCGATGGGCTACTGCCATTGCAGGTCTTGCCGTTCCTGGTCGGCTGGGCCGGTAAATGCCTTCACGTTGTGGAAACCCGACAGCGTCAAGGTCACGAAGGGCGCGCAATACATCGGCCATTTCCAGAAAACAGCAGCGAGCGATCGGCAGTTCTGCAAGCAATGCGGAGGCCATCTGATGACCGGCCACCCGACATTCGGCCTGACCGACGTGTACGCCGCGACGATCCCCAGCCTCGCCTTCATACCCGGGGTCCACGTGAACTATGCCGAGACCGTGTTGCGGATGAAGGATGGGCTGCCCAAGCTGAAAGACTTCCCGGCCGAATTGGGCGGCTCCGGCGAGACCGTGCCCGAATAGCCTCGGTGACGGAGCAACGGACCCTGCGCACCGCGCGGCATGGCGCAGAGGTGCGTGCACATGCACACCTGATGGCCACCCACTGCTTCCTGCACGTCACCCGGCTCGGTGGACTGTACTTCAGCGTCGCAAGCATGTCTCACCCAGGAAGGTGCACTCTGATCCTGAGGTTGCTTCTCGGAGATGGCTTCCTGCTGCAGGAAAGCCACCACGGCATATGAAGGCCAGCGGCTCTGGCCCGCGTGGCCGCAACGTACCGCCAGGCGCAGGAGCCGGCGACATGAGCCTTCAGGTTCACCACCTCCTGATAAGTGAACCTGAACCCCGTTCAAGAGGTATACGATGACGCCGAGAGACCGGGGAGAGGGGGAGCTTTCGACCGGCATCGCGCCATCGGCGTGGAGCTCGTTCTTGATAGCAGGATGCCTGCACGTACCCCGCTTTTTGAGCGAGCCATTCCGTTCCCGTTGCCCAACTCTTGCTGGGGAGTGATCCATGTTCATGCCGCGTCGAATGGTGCTTGCGCTTTCAGTGGTCGGATGTTTTCTGGTCTATGTTGCCGGCGCGCAACCCGCGAGTGCCGCCGCATCCGCATCCGCATCGATCGAGCACGGTCGGTATCTGGTGCGCATCGCCGGTTGCAACGACTGTCATACCGATGGTTACAACGAGACTGGCGGCAAGGTGCCCGAGAAGCAGTGGCTCATGGGCAGCAAGCTCGGCTGGCATGGTCCCTGGGGTACAACCTATGCACCCAACTTGCGGCTGTTCATGCAGACCGTGACCGAGGCCCAGTGGCTGACGCTGGCGAAATCCACGACTTATCGGCCGCCCATGCCATGGGTGGCCCTGCACCACATGTCGACACTGGATTTGAGCGCGATCTACAGTTTCATCCGGTATCTGGGCCCGGCCGGGGTTTCCGCGCCAGCATTCGTGCCACCGGATCAACAGCCGAAGGGGCCGGTGGTGCAATTTCCCGCACCGCCCCCGGCGGCGAGCAAGGGCAGCTAGATTCGCGGGCAAAGGAGACGGGGACGGTTAACGCCTTGAGTTCCTCCGTCCCTTCATTTGCGTAAAACCACCCGCTATTACTGGAAGGACCGGGTAACCACCAGCGCCCCGCCGGCAGCATGGTTGGCGACGCTTGCGTAGTCGGCGAAATAAGTGAGCACGCGGTCGCCACCGGCCGCCGTGGCATCGAGGACAGTCACCGTCTGCGTATAGGAACGAGCCACGTCTGCAGCCCCGTCCACGCCAGTACAGGTAAACTGCTGGGGTACTGCGTTTTGCCCTGGCTGATTCGACACGGCCGCCAGGCTACCGGCATCCACGGAAGCGCAGGTTGGCGCAGCCACCGCGCCTGAAAACTGGATCAGGCCTCCTCGTCCCCGTGCGCTGGGGATCCCAAAAACCATGCTCAGTACGCAACCTGCCAATACGGTGAAAAACGGACCTGCCATGGTCGTTCCTCCTTGGCGCCGGTGTACTCACGGCGGCACCTGAGTTGGGGTGCACTAATCGGGCTACGCCCGATATTGCAAAGCATAAGCCCATGGAAGGTGTAAATACCGTGAACTCGCGCGCACTAAACCACTCCCGCGTGCTCGCATCGTCTCAACCATGGACGGCGCTCGCCACAGCTTGCGTCTGCCCTGGCGAATGGCGAGTATCGCCGGATGCACCGGCGTTGCCGTGCGATCACGGGGAAAATAAAGCAATGTCGATGTCTCACAGCCCATCCATCCTGCGCGCCGCTTGCGTCGCCGCGTTTGCCGCCTGCCTGCTGACGAACGCGGCGTTCGCCCATGGCCGGACCAGCGAGCAGCAACCCGGCAAGACTTACACCCTGCTTGCCACTCCCAAGACCGTCGCCTGGGGCCATTACGACGCGACCACGACCCCGGTACTGCGCATCCAGTCCGGCGACACGGTCGTGTTCCATACGGTACTCACCAACAGTCCAGCTGGACTGGAGAAGGCCGGCGTGGCGCCGAAGGACGTGGAGCAGGATCTGCGCGACATCTTCAACGGCGTCCCGCCCAAGGATCGCGGCCCCGGCGGCCACATCCTGACCGGCCCTGTCTACATCGAAGGCGCCGAGCCTGGCGACACGCTGGAGGTGCGGCTCAGGAAGATCGATCTGGCCATTCCCTACGCCTACAACGCCTTCCGCTACGGCCTGGGCTTCCAGACCGACGACTTCCCCTACTCCCGCGTCAAGATCATCCCGCTCGACCTCGCCACGCGCACCGCCCACTTCGCGCCGGGCATCGATATTCCGCTGCACCCGTTCTTCGGCAGCATGGGCGTGGCACCACCGCCCGGCTTCGGCCGCTACGACAGCGCGCCGCCCACCATCATTGGCGGCAACATGGACAACAAGGAGCTGGTGCAGGGATCGAGCGTGTTCTATCCGGTGTTCGTACCCGGCGCCCTGTTCCAGATCGGCGACGGCCACGCTGGCCAGGGCAATGGCGAGGTGGACATCACCGCGATGGAAACCTCGCTGGTCGGCAGCGTGCAGTTCATCCTGCACAAGGGCATGCACACCGGCCCCTACCCGCGCGCCGAGACGCCCACCGACTACATCAGCATGGGCTTCGACGACGACCTCACCGTGGCCGCGCACAAGGCGGTCGCGGGGATGATCGACTTCCTGGTCGAGCACAAGCACATGAGCCGCGACGATGCCTACATGCTGATCAGCGTGGCCGGCGACATTGATATCACCGAACTGGTAGACCACAACAAGGGTGTCCACGTGATGCTGCCCAAGGCCATCTTCAAGCAGGAAAAATAGCCGGGACAGATCCACTTCCTGTACCGGAACCCCATCAAGTCAAACGACGATGAGTGGCTCAGACGGACAAAAGGAACGGACGACTCGACTTCCTCCGTCCCGCTTTCCGCTTGTTTCAGTTACGGCAGGGCCGAAAGACTGAAGACGAGCGACTTGTCTACGAGACATGTGCTCGGAGCACCGCTTGCGGTGCCGTGGAAGTAGCCGTCTGCGCTCGGCGCCTTGGTGAACAGAGGACCCGCCACGCAGGGTATGCGCGTGGAGATCACGCCCATCACGGCACGCCAGCTGCGGAGAGCCATCAACGCCGTGGTCGCGTGGCCGGGGTGCATCCCGTCTGGCGCGAGCCAGTCGGCATTCGGATGCTGCGCGCGAACGCGCATCCACGTAGCGCCAAGCTCGATATAGGTCGCCTCCATCACCCGTGCCATGCGGCTTTCACCACGCACGAGCCAAGGCACCACCTTGGGCGACAGTTGGTAGGTGCCCAGATAAAACACCCGCGCGCCACCCGCTCGGGCAGCATTCGCCAGGGTCAGGCTGGCCCGAGCAGTACCTGAGGTATCTGCCCAGCTGTCACAAGCGGCGGCGTCGAACCCGCAGACAGCGTCACCCCCGCGCTCCTGAAACACCACATCGGTGTAATGCCCCCGTGCCAGCAGACGTTCCAGCGTGGCGTTGCCAACGTCGTCCTGGAGACGCGCTCCCGGCCAGGCAAAACCGTCGACCCTCACGTCCATTCCCTCGGGTGCCAGGGATGCAAATGCAGACGGGAGATTGTTGACGTAGGTAAGGCTGTTACCCACAAAAAGCACCCGATGTGCCTGGGTGGCGGCCTGTAGCGGCGCGACAAACACCAACGCCAAGGTGATACCTGCCAGCAGCCGCCCGATGCCTCGCCAGTGATCGCGCAACATGTCTCCGCTCATGTGTTTCGACATGCAACAGATAGTGCTCGCATTGGCGTTCCGCAAGAGCGAGCGCCGAAAACTGGTGGCAGAAACTCTGCGTCTACAGGAGTTGTCAGGGGCAATTTACTGTCCATGAAATGGAAATAGAAATAACGGGGTCGCGTTTACTTCCTCTTGATAGGTGAACCTGAAGACTCATGCCGCCGCCTCCCCAAAATTGTCCCTGAGACTCATGCCGCCGCCTCCCGCGCTTGGCGGTACGTTGGAACTACCACGGTTTCAGCGTCGCCCAGCGACAGGAGGCAGCCATGTCACTTTACGCAGCCATCGATCTGCATTCCAGCAACAGCGTGTTGGCCGTCATGGATGG
>Ga0307375_10000169_pt1 | contig 88989 bp, 134 predicted proteins | sample TR1MG_FD_202531 | JGI IMG/M metagenome (GOLD analysis project Ga0307375, IMG submission 202531) | Soil microbial communities from Risofladan, Vaasa, Finland - TR-1 | ecosystem: Environmental > Terrestrial > Soil > Coastal area > Acid sulfate soil | place: Finland: Risofladan, Vaasa | collected... | reverse complement strand
AAAGCTACTCTTGAGGATATGGATGCCAATTGTGTAAAGGCTCAAGTAGTGGCTGATTGGATTCGAGTAAATATACCCAATCTTAAGTTGTATGTTCCAGCGGAGCACGAGGATTTTGTCCAGCGTTGCTACACAGAAAAGTTACTAACTGAACAGCAAATTCTTGCTGTGGATTGTCAGATATTGGCAGTACAGGATCTTCACATTGTTCTTATGGAGGATGGTTGGCTTGGTGGAGGTATTGCTGTGGAGATTGATGCAGCAAATAAAGCAGGTGTACCTATCTTTTATGTTACAGGGGTGTATGACCTTGCTGAGCTCGTACCAATACAACAGAAGATTTCAGAGATAAAAGCGGCAGAGAAGACACCTGATTCTACTTACATCATAGATAGTGTGGAGTTGCCCGAAGATTATCGGGAGGGTTTGATTGATATTAGCTGGGGTTCTCCTGGTCCATTAGGTTTTGGTCATATAAGTTTTGATAAGAGGGATGGAAAGATTCATTGTAGTAGTGAAACAATGAGTCGAGAGTTTGTTAGGCAGGTGTTGGATAAGCTTGTTGATATGGCTATTTTTGAGTCTTATGATTTTGACCCAGTAAGATATGAAGATGGCGCTTGGTATTGGTGGGATGAGACTCGGTCAGGGAGAACCGGACCTTATGACACTCAGAAGCAAGCAGAGGATGCTTGTGCAGAATATTGTAAGAGACTTTTTGAAGAGGAAAATAATGGCAGAGAAACGTGACAAACCTTACATTTGGTGTACTTGGTTGACGAAGTTGATAGCAGGAGAATCCCAGTGTGAGTGGGCTTCTTGGTTTAAGGCTCATTTTAAGAGTGAGAAGTCCTCTTCGACACAGTTCAATTTGGTCAAATGGACAATAAATCATAATAACTTATTGCATAAGCGTAGGGATGAATTGGAACGCTTAGGATATAAAGTACTGATTGAAGATCAGAATAGTTTTAAGGTGGAGGTTCCCGAAACTAATATTACTGTTTCAGGTAAGGCAGACATTGTAGGTTTGAATGCTGAAAAAGATGGTAGGTGTATTGTAGTTGATTGTAAGACTGGTAGAGCTAAGAATAGTGATTTAGTTCAGGTGATGCTCTACTTGATATGTTTACCTTTAGCTCATCCACAGTATAAAGATACTACTTTTAATGGCCAGGTTGTTTATAATGATAATTTGGTTCCAGTAGATTGGTCAGACATAGATGACTTTTTGAAAGAAGTGGTTTGGGACCTTGTAAAGCGGGTAGGTGGAGATACTCCTTGTAGAAAAGTTCCCAGCAGCGGGGAATGTAAATGGTGTGATATTTCAAAAGCAGATTGTCCACAGAGGATGGCAGACTAACCAGTAGACTCCGTAAAAGAAAGGTTTAGGATGTATGACTTTGATTTATACTTCTTGTTTTGGTTGGCAGTTAAATTTATAGTAGATCTGGTTAGTTTAGTATTTATATTTTGGAGGTTGACCCACCATAGAAATTCCCGGGGTGAAGAACATGGACATAAAGGGGATTTTTACTATCTTTTATGGTTGGGGATTAAGTTTGTAATTGATTCTATAATGATTGTTGGGTATATGGGTTTTAAGAAGTAGGCCCGGTGGCGGAATTGGCAGACGCACTGGATTTAAGCTCCAGTATCCTTCTGGATGTGAGGGTTCAACTCCCTCCTGGGCCATTTAGGGTGATTGTAACGGTGACTGTAGCTCAGTTGGTTAGAGCACTAGATTGTGGATCCAGGGGTCAGGAGTTCAAATCTCCTCAGTCACCCTTTATAACTTAGGAGGTGTAAATGATTACTCAAATTGTTCAGTACATTACAGAAATATCTGGGGGTAATCAGTTTTTAACTACAGCTATTTCTGCTTGGATATTAGGAGTATTAACTTTCTTTTGTCGAAATATACCAAGAAAAGTTTTTGGGCTTTTAAAGAAACATCTTACAACCACATTTACAGTAATGTCTTCTAATGAATCTTATTATTTAATTATGACTTGGTTTATGAAGCAGGGATACTTAAAGAAACTTCGTAAAATTAATATTGTAAATGGAAGATATGGTGATAAGGAATCAACAAAATCAATAGGCATGGGAACTCATGTTATTTGGTATAGGAATCGACCGTTAATTTTGAAATTGAATCGTTTAGAAAGTAGCGCAACAGAAAGAGATAAGTTAGAATTGTCGATATTGAAAATTGGTCGGTCTCATAGATTTTTTGATGAAATGGTGGAAGAAATAAAGAGAGGTTTTATAAAAGACAGTTCTAAAACAAGGACATTTGTTTATAGAGATGAATATTGGAAGAGGGCGGGAGATCAGCCAAAACGGTCTATGGACAGTGTGTTTATGCCGAAGAAAGAAAAGCGATTAATTTTAAGAACCATTTCAGAATTTCAAGAAAAAGAAACTTGGTATATTGAAAATGGAATTCCCTATCATCTAGGTATTTTACTATATGGTCCTTCTGGAACAGGAAAAACTTCTTTAATCAAAGCTATCGCTGCGGAATTTGATTATGATATTAAAATTCTTCCTGCAAAGTGTGTAGGTTCTATAGAAAAAGCTTTTGATGATTGTGAAAATGAGGAATTTCAAATTTTAGTAGTGGAAGATATAGATGCTAATTATTCAATACACCAAAGAATGGGAGGTAAAGAAAAGAAAGAAGATACCGTCAGTCCGGTAAAGAAAGCTGCAGAAAAAGAACATCTTTACAGGATTTCTTTTCTTTGGGTATCTCTGATATTTTAAATGCAATGGATGGTTTGATATCTTCTCACGGGAGGATTGTAATTTTTACAACTAACTATATAGATAAGCTCGATTCTGCTTTTCTTCGACCTGGGCGTATTGATTTAAAGTTAAAATTAGGTTATGTCAACAAAGAAGTATTTTGTGAATTCATGAAAAGGTTTTTTGATTTGGATTTAGATGAGAATAAAATTGAATTAAAACCCAACAAAATCACGGTGGCATGTTTACAACAAAAAGTATTAGAAGGTAAAGCTCAGGAGTACTTTATAAAAGAATTTTTAGTATGAATAGGAGAATATCATGAAGTGTTTGAAACAGGATGAAAATTGCCATTGGTATCTTATTGAGTTAGAAGATAAAGATCTTTTTACCAATTTGTTGGAACAGGAAGAAACAGATGATGATTCTGAATTTGAAAGTAAGTTTGGTGACAAGAGATTGTATATGCATATTTCAAATTATTGTTTTGATAACTTCAGGGAAATAGAATGAAAGCTATTAAGATAGATTTTGATAGTTGGTTTTACAAAAATTGTAAGAGACAAAGAAAGGCTAAGGCTAAGATTTGTCAGGTGTGCCCGTTCAGGGATTATATAGAAGAGTTGGAAGTTAAAGAGAGGGAGAGAAATAAATATGTATTGGCCGGGCGAAAGTAAAGAATCTACTCAAATGCTGATTCAAAGGTGGCGTAGTAGAGCAGGTTTAAAACGGGTTTGGAAAGAAGAGATTTTTTGTGCGTACCGTTCTAATATTCCTGTTTCCTGTATTCTTTGGTATTTGTTAGCAGTTTACCTGTAAAAGATGTAATGAGTGGATATATTTTGAAAGGATACCCGATTATCAATTAAAAATATTACACAGAACTCTTACAAAATTTTTTGAAAAAGAAACGCCTTTGCAATATGTTTATGATAATTATGAAGATTTGAATACATTTTTTGAAGAAAGAAAGAGGAGCTTGAACAATGAAAAATTTTGAAAAGTGGTGGAAAAATCCAGATAACCAATTTTGGTTGGAAGATTATGTAAGCGAAGATAATGAAGAGTTTGCAGAAATGGCTTGGAAAGCGGCTTTGGAATGGGCATTAAAAAGTATACATACAAATGATACAGGACAAGATTATATTGACCCCTGGGATATAGAAGAGGAGTTGGAACAATAATTAAGGAATACTTAGGGTATGCATTATTTGTTTTTATTGTACTGCTTTTGCCGTCTATTTTAATGGGCATGCTTGCAGGATTAATTGTATCTATTTTATCGAGGGTAATATGAAAGCATTTAAGAAATATCAAAAGGAATACCAACAAAAGAGTCTGACTTCAAACCTACCTTCTGGAGAAGAAAGTTGGCGTGCAGCTTTAGAGTGGTTTAAGAACACAATGGATGAAATAGAAGAACATGATATGCCTATTACAGGTGAAGAAGTTATTAATAGAGAATTAGAACAATAACACAAAGGAGCAAAAGATGATAGGTAAGCATAAAGATTGCTACAACGAAAAAAACGGTCTTGCAAATATGCCGATTGAATATATAGGTAAATTCTATAACGCCTGCACCAAACCTTGTGATATGCTTTCTGGCCCGTGTGCTTGCAGTGCATTTCATCATCAGGAAGAATGGCCAAATTGGTTACAGCTTGAAGTGTTTGGATTTGTGGGTGATAAAGATAGTTTTATTAAACGTGAGGAGCTTAAACAATGAGTAAAGAAATAAAATTTTGGGGTTCAGAAGGCGACGAATATCTGACCTACACCGAAATGGATGATGCAATTGAGTCTGTGCTGGATGGTATAGAAAATATTAAAGACCTACCTGAGACTATAGAGGTGTGTGGCTATGCACACATGGATTTACCAAAGCGGATTTATTAGCTTTTTCCGTTTTAGAAAGGCTCATAGAAGACTTGGATGAAGAATACAGTAATCCCGAAGGTAATGGTACAGTCTACACAGATAAAATGAAAGTAGCGGCTAAGGAATTTGTTGATGTCATATTAGACGAATATACAAGTTGGGCGTGTGAGCTTGTGAAGCGAGAAACAATTGACGTTCAAGAATGGATAAAGAGACGCGATTGTTTTACCATTGATGTTTGGTAGGGATGGTTGGGAGAAATTTCAAGTGGTGGATTACTATCGTTGTCCGTTGTGTAGATTGAGAAAAAAATAATTAAAGTCATTTGGTGGTAGAAATGAAAGCTGAAGAAGTTTTTGTAGAAGAAATAGCAAGCATTCAAAATGATGATATAATGTCATTTGTTTTGGATTGTTTTGATGACCTGTGTCCTGAATATTTTTGGACTTGTCCTGCCAGTCTTTCAGGGAAGTATCACCCGGCTGTTTCCATAGGTAAAGGTGGATTAGTACGGCATACCAAGTTGGCTGTATGGTGGGGTGAAGGGTTGATTCGAGCTGTCAATACTTTTGATGCATTAAAAGGTATTCCAGAGGCTCTTCTAAAGGATGAAGTTACTGCGGCCCTATTGATGCATGATATGCACAAGAACGGCCCAACGGACGTCAGTTACAAACGGTGTGGAAATACAACAGGTACCCATGGTGTGTACTTGGCTGAGGCAATAAGGGTGGCCAACATGGGTTCGTATCTATCTGAGCCCACACGGCACAGGATTCTTATGGGAATAGCAGGTCACATGGGTCAGTGGACCACAGATGTCGCTTACCGACCGAGTAACTTAAAGGGCGAAGAGCAGGCGTTTGCTCAGTTGGTTCATTTAGCGGATTACTGTGCAAGTAGGAAAGTAGATGAGACATTACAATTGTTGTCCAAGGAGATGGGAGAGAGGAGAGGGTAATATGATAGGAAACGAACAGATGTATAAAGAAGCCTATGGGTATGCAAGTAGGTTATTCAAAAGTCTTGCTCCCCAGTGTGAACCTTTACCAGATTTAATGGGTGTGCTGACTCAAATAGATAACTGGTGTGTTGGACATAGGGAGCAGGTAAGTAAACCAGAGGAAGAAATAAATAACTCCCTACCAATTTAGACGAGTGTATAGAAGAGGTAGATGAGATTGTTCGACCACTGTACTTATCCGTAAATCCAGAAGAAGTGAAGGAGTGGAGTGAAGAAAAGTTTACCTGTTCCTTACATCATAGCCTCGGAAGGTGGATACGCAATAACTGGAAATTGTGGGATGAAGAAGGCGCCCTCTACAAGTGGTTTAAGGAAAGGGGCATTGAGCATGCAGATGATATGTCCGGAATCATCTTAACATCATACTATCGGAGTACTCATGGATTAAGTATAGAGCTTGATGAACAAATTGAAGTCTATAAGAAATACTGGGAAGATTTAAAATAGTTTCAAAAAATTTTTTATTTGGTTCTTTATTTATATAGGTGTATAGACAAGTACCTTTATATTATAATGTACCAGAGGTATATTTGGATCATGTTTTGGTGAAATGTAGGCCGTCTTTTAAGTTAAAAACAGTGATTAAAGTAGGGTTGATATGAATAATCCGTTTGCACAGCTCAACAATCTTTATAATAAGCCATTGATGCTTCCTGGAGAGGTTTCTCAGGTAGATCATTTATCACCAGAAGATAAGACTTTATTGAGAAGGATAGGTCTTACATCAACTCAAGTACAACACGACTTACTCGCCGATGCTCAGATATTTTATGATAGGTATAATATTTACCATCAGGTGGAGAAAGCCCTGGAACATCCTATTGTAGGCGCAGCAACAGAGTTATACGCAAATTACTGCTGTTTAACGGGAGATACTAGAATACCTCTTCTTGATGGCAGAACGTTGACAATTAGAGAGATTTTAGAAGAGCACAAGGTAGGTAAAGAGAATTGGGTTTATTCTTGTGATACTAATGGAAAACCCCAACCTGCTAAGATTGTAAATGCAGTTAAACAAAAACATACACCCAAGACTTATAGAGTATGGTTGGATAATGGGAAGTTTGTAGATGCCAGCGATAACCACAAGTTTATTAAGAGAGATGGCAGCCTGTGTAGGACGGATGAATTGGTAGTTGGTGATTCTTTAATGCCGTTCGCCCGGTGCCTGACTGACAATAGGTTTGAATTGGTGTGGGATGTAGCAGGTGGTATGTATGTACCTACCCTGGATGCACATGGTAACTGGGTGAGGTACACAGATGTCTCTTTTTTCTTACAAAATGCTTATTTTCTTACAACATCACCGTGTAATTATAAAATTACAAAGATAGAATGTATTGGAGAACAGGTAGTTTATGACATAGAGGTAACTGGGAGTCACTTGTTTGGTTTGGATGTAGGTATTTATATTTCCAATACGGTCTTTTCTCCCATGCATAATGCCACCATATGGGTAACAAGTGAGAGTCCAACATACCAAAAGGAATTAACAAAATTGATGGACCGGATTGGTATAGAGGAGAAGATATTTGATTGGGCATTTACAGCAGGTTCATATGGAGATATGTTTGTTAAGGTAAATGGAATTCCAGGACAGGGGGTTATATCAATTGATGATAGTGACCATCCGATAAATATAAGTAGGGTGGATCATGAGGGAGTATTGATAGGATATTACAAAACACCTGTAGGTCAAGCAGGGGATCAACAAAGACTAATGGCCCCGTGGGAGTATGTTCACTTTAGATTGTTAGGTGGGAAGAAACAAAGGCCACAGTTTGGTGATCAGTCTTATGCAGAATATAGAACTGTACATTTATTGACAGGATTAAGATCAAAGCAGGTGACAACCCGATATGGTACATCTGTTATAATGAATGCCTTAGCAATTTATAGAAGGTTGAGATTAGCAGAAGATAGCTTATTAATTGCCCGGTTGAGTAGGGGCCTAATCCGCTACGTTTGGAAGCTCAAAGTAGATAGCGCCAACATGGAGGCAGTAGGTGAACTTATAGATCAGTATAGTCGAGTGCTTAGAGAAGCACGGAGTATGGATACAAGTGCTGGCTCTCCAAACCTCGAGAGCAAAGAAAACCCTATGTCAAGCATAGAAGATATTTTCATCCCCGTTTGGGATAACGTGGGTGATCTTACTTTTGATAAGATAGGTGGAGAGACGGATATACGATGGATTAAGGATATTGAGGATTTACGCCAGCAGTTGGCATCAGCCCTAAGAACTCCACTTCCTCTATTAGGTGCATGGTTAAAGGAAGCTACAGGAGCACTGGGTAGTCAGGCCATTGAAAAAGTAGATATCAATTTTGCCAGGATGGCCAGAAAATTACAGAGGACGGTTAGGACAGGAATCAAAAGAATTTGTCAGATTCATTTAGCTTATATGAATATGGATCCCGACCCAAATCTTTTTGATGTTCAGATGCCTGAGATGAGTACGGCAGAAGAGGAGTCCTTGAAAGCGTCCTTAAAGGATGGTATGGAAGTTGTATCCTCAATGATGGAAGTGATAAGTGATATTGTTGATGGGACGGATAAGCAGTTAGATAAGATTGAGATATTCAATTACTTAAATGAGAAGATTTTAAAGTTAGAGGATTTTGATCTTAAAGAATATCTTGTGGCGGAAGAAGTAGCTCCAATTGAGGAAGCACCTATTGAGGAACTTCCTGAGGAAGAACAACCATTTGAACGGAAGAGACAGGCCCTTAGGGATAAGACACTCAGGGAACTTCGCGAGAATAAATTCTTGTGTGAGAAGCGTAAAGGGAGAATGGCTCACGAGATAAAAGTTAAGGAGTTGTTAGATAAGTCAATGAGTAAGGAAGATAAGGATAGAGTATTTAATAAACCATGTTTGTTTGATACAGATTTACAATCATTTGTTCCGACGCAAACTCAGCATGCAGATGGTCGGGTAAATGAAGTGGCACTAAAGAAGTTGGAACGTAGTGGAGGTTGGCTCGGAATAGAAAGATGTATGGAGAAATGGAACGCTTTATATGGTAATGCTATGATTTTGGATAAAGAGGTAGATGATAGTCACCGGGTTGATTCAGTTGTGGTAGCGGATACCCCCGGTCAATTGACTTTGCCTTTTGATAAAGAGAGTTAAAGAGAGAAGAGATGAGTCTCAAGATAGATAAGATACTGGCTAAGTTTTTAAGTGAGTTTGATCATCTCGATCGACCTGTTTCATTTTTCATGAAAGAGTTTGCTGAGGATATAGCAAAAACAAAAGGATAAAATAGTGAAAGAGAGAGATAGAGAGAAGAGATGAATAGTAGGAACGATGCTTAGCTTTGTATAAGAGGATAGACTGGTCTACCATGCTTTCTTCGGATTTGGATTTGGACAGAATTTACGTAGAGAATATTCGAAGTTTTTATGATATGTCTTCCGTTGCCGCTCGAGATATATGTGATTTGGCAGTTGAGTTTGGATTGTTTGAAAAAAGATTGGTTTGATATGCCCGAATGATGGTTGTAGTCGGATAATACATACTTGTGAATCCCTTGCTGAAATGAAACCCTTTTATTTGAAATATGAGGTTTGCGAATCCCTGAAAAAAGTGTGTGTATTTGCTGGTTGTACCCTTGAGAAGGTTGAGTTCTATAGGTATGCAGGAAATAGAGAAGCACTTAAGCCAGCAGAACCTAAGTTGGAAGACTATCTACCTGAGTTTATAGAGGCCTTTAAAGCTCAACTAGAATCAGACCGTATCCGATGGGGCCATACTTGGATGAACAGGCCTAAGGTCGGACAGGAGGCGAGAACAAGGTCAGGTTTACAGATTATTTTGATATGTTTGAACAGGCAGGAATTCCAGTGCCCTGGTTGAAGGTTATAGGAGGAGCTTTTATCTGCTGGGTTAGGGAGAATCATCCCGAGCTGTGTGTTGATGGACTGCAGAAGGATCAAGCAAGCACGTTCGGACTTTTTGTGGATGAAGATTAAAGAATTGAATAAGGAATAGGAAATAAAGGAAGACTACAATGTTTTTAGGACAGGATGTACTCACACCCCCAGCGTGGCAGAGTGAAGTAACACTACTTGATGTAATGGAGGAGTTCCCCATAAGGGAGCAAAAGGATAGGTCCATAATGGATTTGGGTGAGGCAACAATTGAAGATGACTATAGTGAGGAATCATTTCCTCATGATTTTTCGGAGGTTATGAGTTATGTATAGGAGTTACAATCCGAATCATCCTTATTGTCCTTGGTGTGGGGCTAAGAAAGATGGTAAAAGAATTTGTCCCAAGTGTAAGAAAACTTCCCGGGAGTAAATCAGGTGCGTGAGTTATCATTGAAGCAGCAGCTATGGACAGTTACCCTGCCGCATCAAATAGTTTTATACTCATTTATGGTAGTAGCCTATGGATCACCTTGGATACTACTGGATTTGGCAAGACTGTTATTTGTTTTGGCTATGTGGCTTTGGATATTTGAGAAGAAGAGGAAGATATGATAGATTTAGATCAAATGTCACAATACTATTACTGGCGTCAGCGGCAGTAGGCTTTCTGCACATGATGTACTACCTAGGTTATGTCTTCGGTTGGGCTCTGGCAAAGATTAGAAACGGTACGAAGGATGTGCCAGATGGGAATCAAGCGTTCTTAGATAAGTTAGTTCATTTAGCGCGTACCTATGGTTGGGATGGAGATTATGCAGAAGTTAGAGACTTTGTTGATTGGTGTTCAGAGGAGTTAGGTCTGGATAAACCTACAACAGAACCCTACTTAGATGTAGAGAATGAGGAGAAGTAAGATGAGTAAGAAAAGTATTGTTTTTATGATATGTTTAATTGTTATAGTTTTCATATCCATTTACACCTATTGGTTTGAGCGATGGGCTGCAGAAGTTGGAGTAAACTTAGGACTAGCGGCAAATGAATTACATTTCTGGATACCAGTGCTAATAGTCGGCTTACTGTTGAGGAGTCATAAGAATGAAAGCTAAGGGATGGAAACTTCTCAGATGTATTTATGATGAGATGGGTCAGTATGCCATCGAAGGTGATTCTTCTGGAGAAGAGGATAACCAATTTGAAAAAGCTTTAGAAAAAGATTATGGTTGTGTGGGTTGGATTATAGGTAAACCAATCAAACTTGCCACATCTGTTCATGTTAGAGTAATATTAGAAGGTGATAAAGAAATACTTGAGTATGTTTTGGAACTAGTAAAGATGCAAGATAGGGCTAGGGCTGAAGCAGACCTCAATCAGCATAAGGGGATATGCGCGCTTGATTCTGAACCAGTATAGTTAAGTTATTAAAGAATGGGGATCTTAGATGGTAAACTCCAGTGGATGGAAGTTGTACAGAGCAGTATATAATCATTATGGTCTTCGGTATGTTGAGGGTTCTTGGCCGAAGGAACGGTTTGAACAAGAGGCTGCCAGAGATTATGGAATAAAATATGTTATAGGTGTTAGAGTTAAACGAAATAGTCATTATGAAATAGATGTTGTAGTTGAAGGACCTGAGGAATACTTAAGATATATTCTTGAGGTAGTGGGAAAGAAAGAAGAGAATGAGTAGATACTACGTTGCTTATGAAGATAAAGGTCCATCAGGACCTTGTGGTCAAATGGTGTCAGTTACTGCTCCTTGGAATAAATTGTACATATTTACCAATGAAGAAAAGGCCAGACATTTGTGACACTTGTAACAGAGAAGCCCTTTAAGGTAGGAAGGAAGCTTCCAAGGATTGTAGGGTTCTGGTCTGATGATCCACAGCATGAAAATGTTGTGATTGTGTAGACAGTACTCACCAGTGATCCACACATAGAGGTCGCTGGTAGGGGTGTGGTTGCAACGTTCACAGGTCATCAACTGGCCACGTCTGCTACACCACCCATATATTTGGAATCTTAAGTATACTATGAACAGATACATCCAAAAGAATTTTGAGAAAGAGAGAAGGGATGTTAAGAGAGTTTCAAGGTCATTAAAACAGTTTCTTTACATTGGAGATAAAAAGAATCCTTGGTTAAAGCGAACTTTGCTAAAGCTATATAAGGGAATTCTTTTATGGATTTACTTTCCTGGGTCTTCTTTTAGAAGACAGATAGTATGCAGGTTAGGATTTCATAAGTTTTCTTGGCAACATTACGAGTTGAAAAGATTAGAGGAGCCAGGAAGAGTAATTATTCATTGTGACATTTGTAGTAAGATTTTAGGAGTAGTAGCTTTTGATGACTTGCCCCAATGGAAGATGCTTGAGATGGTTTGCCAAGTACAGGATTTACGAAGTAGGCAATCATCAGTATATTATTGTTGAGAGAAAGAAAGAGAGAGAAAAGAGATGAATGAAGCACTTATTAAAGCATTGGAAGAAGGTTTACGTAAGTTTAGGTTTGAAGAGTTTACTAAAGTTCAGAGTGACATTGGTCGTACTGTAGGAGCAATAGTAATGCGCTACGGACATGATCCTTGTGGGGTGGCTGTGTCGCCCTTAGATGATGGTGCCGGTTTTAAAGCTCTTGTGAATTTTGATGATGAGAAACTTGAGATAATAGTTACATAACAGGAGTAGAAATAAATGACAAGCTTCCGGAAGACTTGCGGAGTGAGATGAAGTTTAAAAAGATAAAATCTAAATACTGCCATAAGCATGGCACCAAACTTTTCTTATACTGGTGCCGGTCATGTAGGAGATTTCATTGGCCATATAAGATTGTGGCTATTGCGGAGTGAGAGGTAAGAGTTGAGAGGTAGAGAAATGTTTGAGGAACCAACGAAGGTATTTCCGTGTGACTGTATGGGAGAAGGAATAGCAGTTACCAAGGATTACGACAAGGATGATATATCTGATAACGAGGTGATGGTACAGGAGTCCACCTGGATGAGGGAGTTTCAAGAGTCCCCATATATAAGCCTATCTTTTTGGGAGTTCGGACATGCAAGACACAGCAGGTTCACCCTATGGTTACGTATAAAGATGGCTTTCCTATTTGTCTTCAGAAAGAAACATTTTTGGGAAGACATGGTAACAATGAAAGCGGATCACGCCAGGAACTTCGCAAATCATATTCTCTATATTATAACGAAGGGTGAACGAGAAAAGAAATTAGGTGAGCCCATAGTTAAGGAAGAGAAAGATGTTTGATAGAGAAAGATTACAAGAGATAAGAGAAGAAGCTATGCAGGAGAGTGCTTGTTCTGTTAATATTTTATGGAAACGAGCTTTCACGCAGTTTGCTAATGCTGCGGATAGACTGGATGCTATGATAGCAAGAACAGAAGATCATATTTCAGTTGAAAGCGTTATTAGAAACTGATGTGTGAAGATGGAAGCAATGAACAACTACTAGTACTACTGCTGACGATGTTTGTGGTAAGGATGATATTACAAATGAGTAGATTGTTAATGAATGAGAGAATTGGGAGAGAAAGAGATGAGTATATTAATTGATAGACTTATTCGCCAAGTTAAGGATGGACCACAAGCATGTTTTGATGATGTGTGGTACGTTGCCAAACCCATGGAGATATTCAGTATACGGGATCGTATGAGGGATGCCTGGCGGGTGTTACTGGGCAAAAGCAAGGCATACCATTACAAAAGGGACGTTGGAAAGTAGATAAGCAGAATGAAATAATAAGAGAAGATAAAGAAATCAAACGTTTGACAGCATTAGGGCCTTTGAGAAACAAAGTATGAAACTTCCTAGAATGAAACCTGCAGATTTGTTAGTCATAAAGTTGTGGGACTTAACCGGCCATAATAACTGGTTATCTGATGAACAAGCTCAAGCAGTTGAGTGCGCCGAGGTTGTGGTGTGTGGTTGGTTATTAATAAAGATAAAAGGTTCATTCGAATATCTGCTATAGTAGGAAGTGACGGGGAGAAGACAATACTGGTAATTCCTAGAGGCTTCTTAAAATCGATTCGAGTGATTCCTTACGACAGGGTGGATTGAATGGATGATATCAGACTAAGCAAGGCAGATGTCCAACTCCTTAGAAAGCACAAGAAGTGTTCTATGGATTATATACTACGACATTTGTATGCCGCGGAAATGGATTATATACTACGACATTTGGATGACGCGGAAAAGGACCCGGTAGGCTTTGTAGGAAAGTTTATAGAGGGTTTAGTTAATGAAGTACAGATTGAAGAGGGGACAGATATATTGAGTGACCCCTCAGTTTTCATAGGTAAAATATTTCATGGCAACAAAGACAGGAAACAAGTGGAGCACAGCTAAGTGTGGATTGTGCGATCAAGCCCATTATAGATACTCAGGTAAGCTTGATGTTAAGGGTATTGAATATGTAACCTGTGGTCAAACGCGGAAGAGGATGAATGTTACCGGGAAGGATTATGAGAAGACGAGAGCCATTGTTACAGGTAAGACTCAATCCTTTCCTACCGAGTGGGTGAAGGAACAAAGATATGTAGATTATGTTAGTGAGCATCTTGCCGTGTTAGGTGAGCATGACCACCAACTGTTTAAGCAGATATGGAATGGATTGGTTACCCAAGGATGGCGATTGGATAGTGAATCAAAAACATCAGTACGTCTTAGTAAAGATGGTGTTGCGATAAAAGTATTCCGAAATGCAGATAGACCAGAAATGATAATGGTAAGATTTACAGCTCCACCGGAGGAAGAATAATGGATAAAGCGGATAAGTGGTTACTTGCGATTATGTTTAGTAGCTGGGCGTTGATATTAGTTGCAGGATTTACAAATTGGATAATAGATTAGATACTATAACTATAAATTGGTTTGGTGGAAACACTATTTGTTATATAGGTTTATTGGAATCAAGTCTAAGAGATTTGCATTCCGTACAGCAGAGGAAATAGAAGTACTTGAGGAACTTAGTAGAAGATTTGCTGAGGTCATTGACGAGTCATTGATTAAACTGTTAGGTAGGGGTTGGTAGTATGCATAATCAATTCGAAGACTTATTAGATAAAATAAATGAGAGTAGCAGTGTTAAGTCAACAAAGGATATGACGGATAAGGAGTACCGTGATTTTATTAAAAAGCGTACTCGACAAAGTATGGGAGGCAATGTTCCAGATGAAATTATAGATGATGCTATGAAAGCCGCCTGGAAAAGTCCTGAAGGCATGAAACTTGATGCAGAACGCAAAAGGCTAAGAAAGGAGCAAGGAATACGGGGCAATATTATTAGCCAAACTGCAAGAGGAGAAGATGAGGTAACAAAGCAAATAGGTGATTTAAGCCTTCGTTATACAGAAGAAGCAATAGATAAATATATTGCACAGCAAGCAACTACCGAGCTCCCTGTGAAAGAGGAAGAATAATGGATAATCAATTTGAAGACTTACTAGATAAGATGAATGAAGCAGATGAGCCGGCCACCAACCGTGAAGAGGACCTGGCTGATAAGAAACCTAAAAAGGGTATTCTTAAACCTCAGCATACAAAAGCTGAGGAGATAGTTTATAACACAGCGAAGGCCACTGAATCAAAGCACATGGATATTCAATTTGGCTTAATGGTATTGGATGAGTCGGGGGAGGTTGTCCATTTTTGTGGGTATGAAAATGAACCTACAAAAGCTGACAGACGGCATCTTTTTATTGAAATGAAAACCGACCCAGAATTAGGTTTAGTGGGTAGGGATGATTTGAGGATACTACCAGCTACTACAAAAGTGTTGGAACAGTATCGGAGTTTATTTGAAGCAAATATGTTCGTAGCAGATAGGATTGAAAACTTAGAAGCTAAGATTGCCGAGTTGGATAAGATGGCAAAGGGTTGTCGTAAAGGTCAAGAGCAATCCAGTCTTTATGCAAAGATTGATGCTTTAGAGGCGGAGTTAACTAAGGCACGTATTGAAGCTGAGGAATAGCTATTTATGAGGTGATGAAATGACTAATAGTTTACAATATTACCGAGAAGTTAAAGCGGGTGAAGGTTGTTCTAAGTGCGGGAAACCATTAGTTGTTGTCGCAGTAAAAGGTAAAGTATTTGCAGTTTGTTTGAGGTGTACCCATCGGAAGATAACCTTTCGGGACAGGGTGAATAAGTCAAAAAAATGATATCTGTTAAGAGAGAATAGATAAATTACCAAGGAGTGGGAAAATGAAGATAGTACTAAAGAGCATTTTGTTGACAATTACATCAATAGTTGTTGGGCCTTTATAGTAGCATCCATATTAGCAGGTTTAAATAACTCCCAGTTGGAGCAGAAAAATAAAGATTTACAATATAATGTTCGTGCCTGGGAAAAGTATGGGGATCAAATTGATGAAAAGAATGATGAATTGTGCTACGAAATAGGTAGGTTGCAGGAGAAACTTCAGAAGGTTAACGAAGGGCAAGAATCAGAGGTTACGTCCAAGGTAGTTGTGCCCCTTTCCTTCCCTGATTTGGTAGAGGAAGTTGCGGAAGGTGTGGTGCATATTGGTACTGGCGGTTTTCAGGCTTCTGGTTTTGTTATTGGTCCCCGGCTCATTAAAACTGCAAGACATGTAGTTGATGGAGTTACAGATTTTACTATAACCACTAATGGTGGACATGTAATAAAGGCAACGAGAGCTATTTCACATAAAGGTCATGACACTGGATTTATTTATATTGATGACTTGACTTGTGTTAGTGAGAAAGCCGAAGATATTTCTTGTAGGAAAGGTGGTCATGCTGTAAAGCTTCATGTGTTGGAACTCGGCAGGCTAAAAGATTGTAGACTGGGTCAGGAAGTATTTTCTATTGGTAGTACAGCAGGTAGTGAAAACTTTAATGCTGTTGCCAAAGGAAGTATCCAAACGTTGGATCCCGGTATTGGCAGAACGGATGATATGAAAAGTTACGGATGGTCCATTCTATTTGGTATGACTCCAGAAGGTGGGGGTGGCAATAGTGGCTGCCCGGTATTTACAATGGACGGTAAGGTTATAGGTATTTGGGTTGGAAGCAATCAACCTAATTTACACTACGCGGTTCCAGTGGATGTTTTTGTAGATGACATTGACTCGGTTATGTTAATGTTTGTTCAGGGTAAGTACCAAATTGAGAAGCCTAAAGATGATACCTTGGAAATGATGAGGAATCAAGTTATGGAACTTCAACGGCAAATGTCCTATTTGCAACAGGATGGGCGTTTGCAGGAATTGTATGAATGGTATTTGAAGGTGGCAGGCGGTGTAGCGGAGTTACTCACACCATTACCTAGATCATATGCACAGTAACTATGAGTGAGAATTTATAACTTTCTAAGGATCAGAAAGCTTTGCTGCACCCAGTATGAGATTGGCAGATAGATAAAGAGTCCCGAGTGCTGTGGGTAGGGATTAACATTAAGAGAGAAAGAGAAAGAGAAAGAGAAAGATTAAGATGAATAAAGAAGAAGCTAAAAAGATTTTGGATGAGTTGAATGCTGGTGGGCGGAAGTGTGGATATAAAAATGTTGTAGTTAATTCTCATTTTTAGTTGATATAGGATGGTTTATAAAGCAACTGCCACAGGTTGATCCTAATACTATTGTAGTAGATAGGATAGAAAAATATAAACTTATTCTAGAAGCACTGGCAGTTGACGCGGGTGGATTCAATATAGTACCATAGTGTGTATTGAGTTAAGAGAAAGAGAGAGAGAAAGATGAATGTAATTACCTACACCCACCATGGAACAATGGTTAGTGTAAGATCAGATTTACAAGGCAAACATAGAGAATACTGTCTTTGTTTTAGCTGTGAAAAGTTTAATCCAGGAAAGCCGGAAACAAATTGTCCTATTGCAAATTTATTGTATGCAGTATGTCTTGCTCATGGTGTTGTTACCCCAGTTTGGGAATGCCCACAGTTTGTAGAAGTAAAGTTCCCAGAAATTAAGTCTCTTATAAGAGATGTTGTGGCTCATGCAGCAAAGGATACCCGTGAAAAGCACGCTGGATTAGTTCCACCACCAGATATTTTCAAGGAAGAGTTGGTTAAAGAGGAGTGTGGGGTGAAAGATTATATTGAAGAATCTATTAAATATTCTCGGAATATTCCGGGTAAAGAACGTAGTGAAACTGAGGTTACTTTGGATGAGGAAGAATGTTCTGGAGAAGACTGTGGATGTCATGGGGAGAAATCCCCATGAAAAGGTTATATACTTTAGATAAGTTCGGTTGGCCAGTTGAACGAGTAAAGGGAAGATGGTTTTTGAACTTCTTCCGGGTATTGATTCATACTAGAAAAATTACTTTCAAACCACCCGGTCGGGACACATCACTGGCAGGTTATTATAAGCTAGTGGATGGGTTAGGATGTATACCCCTTGAGGATGTTAAGGATATTATACAAGAGTGTTTTGAATACCATTCTACAGGTTTTGTAAAGAATGCCCCAGCAAATACTTTACTTGATTTGCAAATGGTCACCGCAGCAGCTTACGCAAGTCATCCTGATGAAGTTGATGTGTCCCAGAAAGGCTACCAATCGGAACCAAATGCACTAACACGTGAGACGATTGAAAAAATGGAACACGGTGAGGATGTTAAAACAGTTGACACTGTGGAAGAGTTGTTTAAAGATTTAGATGATAAGGATGATTGAAGTCCCATTCAGGGAAACGTCCCACCAGACGCCAACCTGCTAAATTGATTATGATAGTTGGCCACATTCTAAGGTGGAAATTGTGGCTGTCATTATAAAGGAAAGACATGCATCTAGTAGCAGCAAAGATAATCACAGTAGTTTTTTTATTCCAATTATCATATGGCGGTTATATCTTTGCTACAAAAGGATTAGGGAGAAGATGAATGATGTATAGTAATGGAATAGTTAAGGCAGACGCAGCAGTGAGTTGGTCATCTTTAAGTACCACATTATTGGATACTAAGCCGTCAAGTAGGTATCCAATAACTTTAGAGCGGGCAAGGAATAGGGCATTGCGAGCTTGCAAGAGGGAGAGTGAGAAAAGAAATGAATATTAAAAACATTTGGATAGTTTGTCTTTTGTTAGTAGTTTTACTTACGTCTGGTTGTAGGGTAGCGAGACCCATATTGGATTTTATATTTGCAGATCCAAGTGCTAAGGTTGAGGATAAAGATCCAAAGAGTCCACAAGAACAATTACTTAATGCAGCGAAGGGAACTAATTGGTTGGTAGCTTTTTCTATACTGGGCATAGGGGCGGGTGTATTTGCCTTTGTGAATGGTAGCAAGATTGGTATCCCAGTTGTTGTTGCCTGTGCAGTGTCACTATTTATGGCACTGGCGGTTGCTCGATTTGCTCTGTGGTTAGCAATCTTTGGAATGGTGGGAGCAGTAGCCGCAGTAGCCATTAGTGTTATCATTAAGAATAAGGCATTGAAAGATGTCATTTGCAATGTTCAAGAGATAAAAAAATCTGCAGCTAATGGTGGTACTAAGGAAAGTATTCAAGATAGTATAAAGAAGGTACTTACAAGACAGGCGGATTCAACAAAGGCACTCGTAGCTAAAATCAAAGCAAAACTTTAAGATAGGAGGAAATGATGCATCTAGTACTGATAGGAATGTGTGTAGGTTATATTTTGAATCCAGTGATTAAGATTCTCATTAATAAACTCCGTAAGAAAACAGAGGATATGTAAAAGTTGTTGAGAAGATTGTTAATATTATAATGTTAGATGATGCGTCCGGTACAGTACAGCAAAACTTTAATATGCTCCGAGGGCCAGAGTAGGAGCGGAATTATAATATGTACGAAGATTTGGTTGAAAAACTTGTTGAGGTTGGTGAAGCCGCTGTTTCCACAGAGGCATCTCCTGTAAAGAAACTAATGGCTTACAGCAGGAAGGTACTCAATAATAAGTTGGCCCTTAGTAGTTATCCATGGGAAAAATGGTATAAGTTTTGGATGCTGCCTTCCGGGGATGTTATTCCAGTAGTGGGATCACATGATGCTGTTCTTAGTGCAGCAGGCGTTCGGTATTCCGAGGCCTACAATGGCGGAATAGTAAGAGGTCTTATTGATCCGAACACAGAGAGTTTGAATATAGAGGCAATCAGGCTCTCTTCTCAACAGATTTCAAAGTTAATGCAGTTGTATGTGGAATACAAACCCACCTCGGTGGTTTTGGAGGTAGACAGTTTACCAGATGTTATGTATTCAGATATAAAGTCTGCAGATCACTTAGAATACCTCCTTCAGTATGGTAAAGATGAGGTTGATGAAGCCGCAGTTAAAGTATCTTCTATAGATAAAATGGCTCGTAAATATAAAAATTGTAGTACAAAGTTGGTGAAGTCTAGTTTCTGTCCTTCTGAAGAAGACCAATATAAGTTTTGGTTATTGCCTGATGGTACGATGATTTCAGTTGGGCGCAATACACATACACAGTTGGCGGATAAAGCAAATGCGGACGTAGTAGAGCTGCTACAACAAGGAGCTATACGTGGGTACGTTAGAAAAGGCGAGGATATGGGTGTTCATTGGGAAAACGGACGACCACCCACGCAGCCACAGATGCAAAAGCTTAGAAGTCTTTTTATTGAATACAAGATTGATACATTATGGGTAGAAACGGATACGACTAATTTTGGTCGGGAAGTGTCAAGTACAACGGCACTTGAGTACTTCCTTGAATATGGTGAGAAGGTTCACGAAGCAGTAGATACTAAGTTATCTCCTGAAAAGCAATTTAGGAAATACTATGCAAAGAAGATAAATGGTAAATTGACAAAAAGTACCTGGGGTAGTGAATCTGATTGGTTGAAGTTTTTATTGCTCAGAAATGGTGATTATGTTCCAGTGGTTCATGCTCATTTGGATACTATATTAGATAGTGGCATTACGTTTATTGATTCAAATAGGATGGGTTTGGTTTCCGGCGGTATTCAACTTGGAGCCCGTCAGTTGAATTTACGTGGTGACGTCGGAAGTCTTACGGATGATCAGATTGCCAGGATAAGGCAGTTTTATATAGAATACAAACCGGATATTTTGTTTGTTGATTTTCCTGGTAGACATACGATTGGGTGTTTTCATAAGGATATTGTTTCATCAGAAGATCTTAGTTATGCTTTAGAGTACGGTTTGGATGAATCAATTGACGAGGGTGTTGAGGTTCCTGAGTATTTGTATCATGGTACTTTTAAGCCTTTGTTAGATAAAATAAATTCTGTGGGTTTGAAAATAAGTGGTACGGAAAAGAATTATTCTGATTCAGAAGAGGGTTTCATTTATTTGGCTAAGACTTTTGAGGAGGCGGAAGCTTTTGCAGAAGTTAGTGAGACTGTTCCTGATGAGTGGATAGACCAGATAGTTGTTCTGAAGATAGAAACAGCTCAGTTGGATAAAAGTAAAATAGCAAATGATCTAAATGTGCGGGATACCGAGGTTATGACTTTTACGTATTCTCAGGATATTCCACCTGAGGCATTGCATGTTATGATGCCCAGCAGTGGGGTAGATGAAGACGTCAGCAGTTCTTCAAGCTATCTGGGGGATAAAAGAAGGTGGTTGGATTCATCCAAATGGTGAGTTTGAGGAGATTCCAAACTACCGGGCAGGGCAACATGATCGGGATGCTTATCATAAGGCGCATCCCGGGGTAGAAGTACCTTCAGGGCGCTATTTTTATACGGAATACACCAGTTATTTGAAGCAAGGTCATATTCGGTATATCCAAGCAGCACGTGGATTCAATATTGAGTTAATGCGGAAGCCAACAGAATCCCAGATGAGAACTATTCGAAAGGGTATAAAAGAAGGGACGGGTGATTTTTATTTTTCAGTAAAGTCGTTAAAGACGGGTATGTACGCTGAGGAGGGTTCCTCCTGGGAGGAGTTTAGAAAAGTATACACTAAGTTGCCTTAAGGCAAAAAGATTTACAAGTAGCAAATTATATACCTATTGTACCAGATCACCCGAGGATGGCGGTGTTAGGTAGATTAAATAGGATGTTAAAGTAGAATGAGAGAGAGAAAATAAGTAGGAGATTGAGAGATGGCAAAAAATAATAAACTTCTAATGAAATTGATTAATGCTTCTGGAGGTTGGGAGAATTTTTTATATGAAACACTAAGGGAGTTATGTAAGGATGTGACGGGTCTTTACTCTGTTGATGGGGTAAATAGGGAAGCAGATTTGGTCATACTTGTAGAAGAGGTGATGGAGATTATCGAAGCTTACGAAGAGGTTAGGCTGGGTAAGATAAGTTTAGAGGAGTCATTAGCAAATTTAGAAACACCACCTATGCCAAAGGTACCTGTTTCCTCGGTTCCTGTTGCTCTTAAGGTTCCTGCGGTTCAGCAAGTAGCTCGTCCAATAGCTCAGTTGGCAGTTGAACAACCTAGAAAACGAACAGCTAAGGTGGCAGTGGATCATGAGGCCGGTTGGTGCCAAGGTGAGCTTCCTATACCGGCAGGATATGAGGTGGTGAATAAGGAGAAATTGACTGTTACAACAATGGGTGGAATGTTGTTGGGTCAAGGAAATGAAGATGGTCAAGTTAAAGGTCAGGATGTCTCCGGGCAGATAAGTAACTACGGAAAATATCGATTGGTGTTTAAGGAAACAACAATAGGTTACGGTCTTATAAATTTTGAGATACAACCCATTAAACCTTTACCACCAGCACCACCAAGGTCAATGGTACCAATGATCCATCCCATGATGGCAAGAGTGCAACCCGTGGCAATTGTAGCTCCTGTGATACCTGATGCCACTGTGGCACGTGAGGTACCAGTTGATCCTCATGGATTATTACTTGGAGAGAACTAACAAGCATATTGGATTGGTCCAGGGTGCAGCAGCTAAGATAGAAAAGGCTTATTCAGAAGAGTTTGCTGGGTTGGTTGAGCAGGCAGAGGATCATGATAGTTCCAAGTTAGAGGAGCCAGAGTTGACTCCGTATGTTGCCATAACTTGGAGACACAAGTTAGAAAAGGAAAGTGGTAAGTTTGATCCTATTAAAGGCAAAGGATATCAAACGCCAGGTAAATTGGAAAAGAAAGAGGAGGATGATGCAACGCTTCACCATATTCGGAATGCTAAACATCATCCAGAGCATTGGTTAGATGATAAGACAAAAGCTAACCTCGGTACAAATAGGGATGACTCTATTGAGTGTGTGGATGCCTCAAAGATGCCAGATATGGATGTTGCTGAGATGGTTGCCGATTGGGCCGCAATGGGGGAAGAACTGGGAAATGAAGCAAGGGAGTGGTTCAATAAAGTCAAGGATGTACGTTGGCACTTTTCCAAACATCAGGAGGAGTTGATTGATAGGTTGTTAGGAGTATTTGAGTAATGAACACTGAGGTACCAAAGGGTGTGTTCCCTATAGAGCATGATCATTATGCCCAATTCTGCCACTGTGACAAGTGTTACAAGGAAAGAATGGCCAGATGGCTACGAGAGTCCTTTCCTGCGGGAGGTGGTGTATTACAAGGTAGTATAACCTCAACGTAAAGAGAGAAAGAGAGAGAGTAAGATGACTAATGAAATGCAGACGGAAGTGCAAGAAATTACGTTAGACGAATTAAGAAAAGTTAATTGGAATTATGCAGAAAATACAATTGTAGGTTGTCATCAGAATATCATTCTTAAGATATTTCTTTTTGAGATAGCTAATCCAGGTTGCATTCATCCTTTACTTATTCAGGGGTGCAATGTGGCGGAGGGTTGGATTGAATGTCTTATAGTTGAGCCATACCCAAAAGAATATGATTCATTTACGCCCGCAGAGTTTTTTACTAAAGTACAATTTAAGAGAGATGAAAATGGAGACATTCTGAGGGAGAAGCTATATCAAGAGGTGGTGGTGAATCTTTTGGATGTCTGTGGCAGGGTTGTTTTTACCATCAGTAGAAAGTAAATATTAAAATGGTTATCTAACCAGGTCATAAAATGAAAATTAAAGTTCATTTATTTCGAGTATGGCCGGATGTGATGGGTAGTAGACCTGGTGAAGTACTGCTCGAATGGGGCAGGATGCTGGTTAGGCAGCAACAAGCGGAATTTGCTCGGGATGAAGTCGTTCAATGGAAGATGCGACAAGAGCAGGCTAAAGCAGAAGAGAATCAATAAGTAGGAGAAAAGATGGATATTCAATTGAGAGAGCGGATGGTGAAAGTATTAAGTGAGTTGGTTGCTCGGGATACTTTTAAGATACCCGAGAGTAGTTTTGTGTATATGAAAATGGATGTGGTGGGTTTGACTACTCCACAGGGTGCGGATATGTCTCCAGGTACTAAGGTTGAAATACCAGAAGGAAAAACTCCTGTAGTTTGTTTAGATACAGGCAAGGCTCAATGGTTAAGTTTGAAAGAGAAAGTTGCCGTGGTAGTATTACGTGCAGAAGAGATAAATGAAGTAGAAGGAGAGTAGTATGATAAACCAAATCATCGGCGAAGAATCAGTGTGTCCTAAATGCAAGAATATGTTGAATATAAATATTGATATTGGGGATGGTTTTTTTTATGATATTTGCGGTGGTTGTGGTTTTAAGAGGAAGAAGAAAAAGGACGGTATGGTAGTAGAAGACTTGTGTTTGGCGGATAATATTCGGCACGCAGAAAATAAAAGAGCAGAAGAGGGTAGGGAGTTAGACTAATGACATTTAATCCTTGTGATTTAAAATTGATGGATAGGTTATTTGAGGTGGAGAAATACTTCATTAAAAAAGAATACCTTGGTGTAGTGAAACTTTCAAGGGAATTGTTTGAACAAGGACAATTTGATAAGTGTAGTGAGGAATTGGATAAACTTCCTAGTAGTGGGGACTTATTGGGGTGGCTTATTAAAAAGCTCCAAGGAAAGAGTATAGGTAGGACGCTCAAGAAAATACAAGAAGGGAAAAGCAAGGATAACTTAATTACGGCGAAGGCACTTAGTTCACTCCTAACCCACATTTTCATTGAAGTGGAGAAAGGGAATTCTGAGTATAACATATTAGTTCCAAAAATAATTGAACAATTAAATGAGGCGGTTTACGCTACACTAAAAAGGGGATAAGAATGAGTACGGGTAATGATTCTATGTTTGAAAACTTGGTAGATGAATTTAGTCGGGTAGAGAAGGACGAAAATAAGAATGTTGATGAGCAAGAAGTTAAGGAAGAGAAAGACCTTGCAGGAAAATTTGGCACTTTTGGTTATAGTATTGATGATATAGCTACTGCTACTTATCATTATGATACTGATGAAGAGGCTAAAGCTTCTGCAGTGGAACTTGCTCGGGATATAAATGGAAAAGATTTAGCTTATGTAGAGGTGTGGCAAGCTAATGAAAAGGGTGAATTTGGTCATGTTGAAGGTTCAGAATTGATATGGAAATCAGATGTTGCAGAATCTTGTAAAGATAAAGCCACCAAGAAAGTTACCGATGAATCTCTTTTCGATCAAACAATAGAAGAGTTCCGCAAGGTCGAGGCAGATCCCAATAAGAATGTTGATGATAATGCTCTTCAAGTTATGCCAGCTCAAAGTGTTACTCCTTTTGAGAAGGTATTGGAGAGTTGTCAACAAGTAAAAGAATCAGATAGTGATCTTGCGGATATTGCTCATACTCGATTAGGTTGGGCGGTAGCCCAGCAGTTAGAAAAAATTCTTGAAGATCCTACACCTGAAGGAATTGATGCTGCTGAGTTAAACCCCAATGCAATTAAAATGATTTATGCATTTGTTAAATCTCGAAAAGATGCGGAATCAATTGCTACTGCTGAGGCTATTGAGGCATGGGTCGGAGAAGGCTTAGGTGATCCCAGTGTTCTTGAATCTAAGGTAGCAGAATGTAATGAGGAAGAGGAAGACGTTGATACAGAAATCATGCCTGAGGAAGAAGTTACTGATGAGAAGTGCGGCAAGGAGCATGTGGCAGAAGATACAGTTGAGGAAGAAGCTGAAGTTGAAGAAGGAATAGCTGCTCATTCTGATACAGAAATTTTCATAAGTAAGTCTTCCCTCGGAGACGGCTGGGATGTACAGAAAGTTCGGCCGGGTGGTAGGAGTTCCACCGTGATGTTTACTTTTGATACTTCAACAGAAGCAGAAGAAGCTGGCCAAAAGATTGCTGATGTTATTGGTGGTAATTTCCATGGTGATAAAGATCCAAGGCATAAAGAGGAAATGCCAGAGGATGAAACAGAATATCCTTTAGGTGGAAGGATATTTAGGCCCAGACACACAGATAAGGAAGACGCAGGAGAAATGACGGCGGATGAGTCTGTGTCAGACACTGAGGAGGAAAAGAAATATACTCTGATTATGAAGGATGGAAAGAAACAGGTGGTATTTACCACTTTAGATTCGGCCATAAGTCAAGTTAAAGCTGCGGGAGGGGTGGCTGTTGAAGATGAAACCGGTGGGGTTGCCTGGGGACACCTAACCAGTGAATCTTAAGTTAAGGAAGAAGCAGTCGCAGACATGCACGTAGTTGCTGAAGAATCTTCAGAGGAAGATGATATTTATGTGTTCGAGTCAGACAGCGTATCATACCGAATAGCTTTTACAGGTGATGGTAAGCTCAGTATTACCGCGGATGAAGCCGAGATAGCTACTGGAGATTGGTCAGGAGCAGGAGCAAGTACGGTCGATATGCTTGATCCTACAGAAGTTATTAACTTGATCAGTGCTTTACTACATGAGGGGAATTACAAGGTAAATAATGAGGCGGTTACAGAAGAAGCTGTTGAGGAAGACACGGAAGTTGACGAGGCACAAAATGTGACTGAAAAGGATATTTCCAGGAAGAAACAATGGTTCATTTACATTCCAGAAGAAGGTGATTGGCCAATAAAATATGATGGTGATTCCAAAGAAGAAGCTAAGGCAGTTTATCTTAAGTGGGCTAAGATTGAGAAACTTCCTGCAGGTAGTAGAATTTGGTGGGGAGACATACCTAAGATAGCAAAGAAATAATATGGATAACTGGGTAGTCTATTTAATTCGTTGCCGAGATGATTCCCTCTATTGTGGGGTGACTAACAACCTTGAGAAAAGGATAGCTACGCACAATAGTGGGAAAGGTGCTAAATATACAAGTTCCAGACTGCCCGTGGTTTTGGTGGTAGCAAGTGGATTTATGTCAAGAAGTGCTGCTCTTAAACTAGAATATCAAGTTAAGCAGCAGAGACGAGATTCAAAGATCGCTTATTTGAAATAATTTGGATAAGGAGTATGTAGTGCCCAGTATATCATTTGTCATAAAGGAGGAGGATTACCCCAATTTTGAAAATGCTTTTTTAAAAGAGAATCCAATTCCCATTGATTCAATTTTAACTCCATTGGGGTGGTTAGAAGAATGGGGCAGGCAGCAGTATTTAAAAGCTGTGGAAAGAGGTCAAATAAAAATAGCTCAAGAAAGTGTTGTAGTTAAGTCAGACGTTATAGTATGTTCACTTACCAAATAAGACATGAAACATTACAGAAAATTAGAGTGGGGATATTTCTTGGAATACAGACTAGAATTAATATTCCACCTACACCCGTTGTGGGGGCACAACTTAGTTGGTATTACTGGAAGTACCTTATAAAGTCTGATGATACTGTTGTTAACATTGGATCTAATACTTGGGGGAATATTCCAAGTTGCGCTGGTTTGTATTATTTGACATTGACTGCAGCAAATACAAATAAATTGGGACCATTAGTCCTTTACATTAATGACGCGGCATTGTCTAAACCTGTCTTAATGTATTTTGAAGTAGTGAGTAAGAATGTGTACGATGCCAAGTATGGGGTCACATTATTAAAAGTAGAGCTCGAGGCTCAGAAATTTTAGGGAATTAAAAGATGGACAAACAATTTAAATTAAATGAAGAAATCGAATTTGGTTATCAAGCACCAAATGCAACGACTGGTTTGGTTGATGTTATAGCAGAGATTTACCTTCCGAACAGGACAAAAGATTCCAACTTTCCAGATGTAACAATGGTGGAAGTAGGAGATAGCGGAACTTACAGAGGCATTTTTACTCCTGATGCACTTGGTGTGTGGCAAGTTATAATGCACTTAGCCGGTGGAGATGGTCAAGTAAATAAAGCCTATTCCGTAGGCAATTATAATATGCAGGATGTTGGTGTAGCCGTGGCAGCTGTGCAGTCTGCTATCATTGCTCTTGGTGATGTTGCCACAGATGGTGATGTAACCACGGCACAGGCAATAATTACAGATGCAATTGGTGCTCTTAATAACATTGATGCTGCTGGAGTACAAGTTGCTGCTGCCGCGGCAATAACTGCTGCTGGTTTGGCTACTGCTACAAATGTGTCAGATACACAAAGTGCTCTTGCTATTTTAATTAATGCTTTACCTGATGCTGCTGCCGTACAGGCCGCTGCCGCTGCCGCGATAAGTGCTGCTGGTCTTGCAACTGCTTCGGCTGTTGCTGATGTTAAGACTGTGGTTGACGCAATTGCTCTTTCCGTGGCGTCATTGGATACTCCTCCACAAGCATTTTAGTAGCAATGGTACTGGTAATAATACGAAAGGTGGACAATAATATCTAGGCAAACTTAGAATGGTACTAGATTAATTTGGCATCTTTCGTACATTTGTATATTCGTACAGTAAGAAAGTGGTGTTATCCGTGGCTGAGTTATACTCTCCTGGAGTTCAGAGGATTTTCTACAAAACCTCCGTCAAAGATAATCTGGTAGTAACAGCAGAGTTCCTTGACCCAAGTTTAGTTACAGCCGATCACTATGAGTTTATTAAAGTTCCAGGGACAATCTTCGCCTATTTTGCTGATGTAAATTTTTACACGGAGGGAATATGGATAGGCGTGTTTTATGAAAATGGTGTTGAGAAGACAGTTCAGGCGTACAATACTAAAAAGATTTCTGCCGAGGGAGAGTTTAAATTAGGTCATACAGGTAGGGGTCCTAATATAATTGGGAACTGAGGATGGAAGAATTACGATGACAAAGGAAGAAAGAAAACATTTCCGCGATTGTTGGCTTGAGGCGGAGAATATCGTGACTGTCATAGAGCCGCAGTTTACACCAGAAGAATACTTTAAACGACCTGAGGATTGTGGACCAAATGAGATTAAGTACCTTCTTCAGTTTATAAGACTTCAAGTTAAGATGTTGCTTCATGATAAGGAATCAACTGAACGAGAGAATGTATCTCTTGCTAATTTAGTTGAACACAATCAAGGTGCAGAAAGGAATGGGGGCGGGCGATGACCAAAGAAGAAATTATAGCAGTAATTACAAGTTTAGGTAAACTGGAAGCGGGTCAAGTGGATTTGAAGCTTCAATTTACGAATCACCTTGAGCATCATCGTCAGGATGCCATAAGGGATATGCAACGCTTACGCAAGTGGATTTGGATTTGTGTGCCCACAATAGCCGTGTTAGTTGCCGCTGTAGTGGGAGCAGCGTATAAACTGGGAGTGGGAAGTTAATTAGAACCAGATATGGGATTTTAATACATGGCAACCTACACAATAGATTCTGTTCAAGATTTGATTGACCTTACTTTGTTGTCAGGCAAGTTTGCTGGCAAACTTTGGAAGGATAATCTATTCAATCTTACAACAAATTTAGATCTTACGGGTGTTGACCCATTAGGAGATGGTACCGGTTGGTTTCCAATAGGTACTTGGGATAGTGGAAGTTGGTTCAATGGGTTCTTTGATGGTCTTGGTCATACTATATCCAATATGACAATTAATAGAGTTGCAGATCATCAGGGATTGTTTGGTTCATTTGATGGTGATGCTGGTTCTAATGTTGATGCCTGTGATAATGCATCAGTTACAAATGCAGGTGGTTTTGTATTAATAACACAGGCAACAAAGTTCCAAGATACTCGTCCAGGGATGTTGATCAATGTAACTAATTGGAATGGTGGAACTTATTCTACTGGATTTTCTTATGTTACTGCTAGAACAGATGACTCGGTTACTCTGGACCTTGCTTATGTTGATGCTGTTGTTAGTGGTGTAAAAGCAGCAGTTGGTACTAACGCTACTCCAAATAATAACCCAGTTAAGAATCTTGGACTAATTAATGTAAATATAACGGCAAATACTAATGTTGGTGGCATGGTTGGTAGCACACTGGGTCCAGGAATAGTAAATGACACACCTATTAAAAATTGTTATGTAACAGGAGTTATTTCCGCTACTGGCACAGTGGGTGGATTTTTAGGTTTTTCTAACAATGGGTATTGTAAAGATTGTTGGGCAGATGTTGATATAACTGTAACTACTCTGACTGGGGTACTGGCTGCTGGAGGATTCGTTGCTACTGATGCAATAGGTACTGATTGTGTTAACTGTTACTCACTGGGTTCAGTCACACTTATTGGGGATGCAGCAGATAGAACATTTATGGGTGGTTTTATAGGAGACCCCGATTTTACTCAGGGAGACTATACTTCTGCTCCGCATTGTGCAGTAACTGAAGGAGCAGGGGTAAAGTACTATTAATAAAAGCCGGGGAATTTACTACTGTTACAGCAGTTCCAGGTGTTTGGCATGCTCAAGTAGATTTTAATAGTGCATTGTATACCTCCGGTTGGTTTGATATACTAGATGTTCCAGATATTAATTCTATTCTTATAGATGTAGTTTTTAATGGCAATATTGCTTCTAATTGTGATGTAGATTGTTATACCGGAGTAGGTATCGATTATGCTACGGATTCATTTTGGGACACAGAGACATCTGGTTTAGCCTATGATGGTCGAGGTGGTGGTAATGCAACAGGTAAAACAACTGCTCAAATGAAACAAGCAGCAACATTTCCTACTTGGGATTTCACAGTTACTGGTGAGTGGTGGATAACAGAAGGTTCTACATATCCACAATTAAGAGTATTTGGTGGAGCACCTGTACCCGGTGGAGATAGTGAATTATCGTATAACCGAGGTGGTGCAAGAGGAATTGATTTAGGAATAAATAGGGGAGTCTTTTAAGATGGAAATAGTACACAAAAAGAATACAGCATATTATCTAGTAATACCCATGGTGGATTCCACTACACCCGCAAATTTTAGGGAGGCCTTGGCTCCAGCGGACGAAGCCTATTCCAAAGATGGTGTTGGAGTTTGGACAGCATTAGCAATAACAGATGTTCTGACGGAGATTGGTGTTGCTACTGGGGTGTACGCTTTAAGTCTTACAGCGGCAGAAATGAATCATGATCAGGTAATGATAAAAATAACCTCTGTCTTTGCTGCGGACACCATGGTGTTGTTTAGACTGTATGATAATGATATTGATGATGTATCCGCTGGTGTACTGGCTGTTAAAGGATCCCCCGCTGGGGAGAATACAATAAACAATTAATCATTTGTATTGATTATTAAATCATTTTGAATAAAGGGGATAAGAATGGCTCTTACTGCAAATTGGAGAGAGCGGAGCCTGATTGACGCGGGTGGTCATACAGGTAACGTATATTATATGAGGATTATTGGCCGTGAGGGTTACGTGTGGAACCCCGTGACTGAGACAATGGTACTTCATACGGCAATTACTTGGGCTGTTTCAGCGGCACTACTTGTAGAGGATGGTTTGACAGGGGTATTTCCAATTACCATTTCGCCAGAAATTCCTGCCAGTACGTATGATATAATTGTTTACCAAAGGGTGGGTGCTACTGCAGTCAATACTGATGGTGTAGAAAGTCACTTTCAGGCCAAACTTGGTGGGGATATTTTTGGCTTCTAACATGTCATTTGGAAATATAAATTAACTTAGACAGGTGAACGGATATGGGTATGGATTATTTTAATTTGATAAAAGGATCTGATGGTCCGGGGAAGAACACGGAATTAACTTTTGGCGATTTGTTAAGTGAATGTCGGGAATCCGCTAAAGAAAAAGTAAATGAAGCTGATTACAAAGAAGACAATGACGAGTTGAATAAGCTAAATAAAGGTAAGAAAAAAGATAAGGGAATGGTGGATGCCGGTGTCAACGGGGAAGAAGACCCCGACAAGGAAGAGGAACTTGAGAATGATATGAAAGATCGCAGTAAGGATCCGGACTCAGACGTACCTCCACCTCCTGATGAAGTTAAAGATAATGACTCACCCATGGAGATGAGAAAAGAGTATCTGGGTAAGTCAGATGAAACTCATTTTTACTTTATTACCACGGAAGGTGGTTCAGGTGATATTGATGATCTTGTAATTGCGGATCAAGATGGTGTAAAGAAGTACTCTGCTAAAGAGCAGGATATTGAGATCTCGGAAGAAAGTATTCCTGATTTTCTTATTGCAGCTATTCGTGATATGATGATTGCTACGATAGAGAGAAGTATCTTCTTGAAGTATATCTATCCGAAGTTGATTGAGGAAGAGCCTGAAACTGCGGAAGAAGAGTTTGAAGAGGAAGAACTCTCGGAAGAACCTGACATGGAAAAGGCTCCAGAGGAAGCAAAGCCTCCGAGAGAGTCTGTACTACATGAGGCTGTTGAAGTTGATGAGCAGGAAGTTGATTTAAGTAAACTTGGCGATGATGAACTCGTTGCAAAATACGAGGCACTTTTAGTTAAAGGGGGTGCTTCACATGCTGCTGGTCTTGATATGGCTGTTGAGATTAAGAAACGTGGATTAAGTATTAGCGAATCTAAAGTTCGACTTTTTGAAACGACAGTAGTGGATGATAAGGGAAATTCATTTGATGTGTTCCTCATGGATGATGATCAAGAAGCAACTACCATCAGCATTAATGGTTTAGAGCATACTTTTGACCAATACAGTAAGTACTTTCAAGATGATACAGGTAAACTTACCGAGGAGGGATTAAAAGAGCTGGCTCTTGATACCCTTGCAAATCTTAGCGAAGAGGAATATAATGAGTTAGCTGCCCGGGCGATAGATGCTGAAAGTCAGGAGGGCAAGGTTGATCCGGATGTTGTTCACGTGCACAATCCACAAAATGAATCTAAAATTGAAGAAAATAATAAGGGGAATGATATGTTAGACGAAAAGAAAACAGTAAATAGCCTACTTGCTTTAGCACAAAAAGCAGAGAATGAAGCTAAGGCTCTTCGTAAAGAGGCTGAGAACTTAAAGAAAGCAAAAGAAGCGGCAAAGGCGAAAAAGGAATCAGTCGAGTCTGATATAGTTAAGACAAAGATTGAGGAAACTGATGTCACTAAAGGTACCAAGGCTTTGGTTAAGTTGGCAAAGGATGCCGCAAAGGTTTCTAATTATAAAGAAGCTGCTGATTACTATACGAAATTGGCTGAGATAGAGTCTATGGTTCCAGCCGAAGCCGCTGATGCAGCCGAGGAACTTCCAGAAGAGACTCCAGATGAAGCTTTAGAGGATGAGGCTCCAGCAAAGGAAGAAGCCCCAGAAGAAGAAATTGAGGATACACTGGAAGATGACCTCGAAGAGGATGTTATACCTAAGGAAGATGCAGTTGAGGAGGCTGCCGTCGAGGAGGCTGCCGTCGAGGAAGAAGTTACTGACGAGAAGAAAGCAGTACCTACTTGTAAGAAATGTGGCAAGAAACACTGGCCCTTTGAGAAGTGTACTAAGGCGAAGAAAGAAAGCAAAATCGCATTAGAATCTACTGAGGATATTAATGAGACACGGCAGATACAAAGTCTGCGGAATTTGCTCGATATGTAGTATTTAGGTTACTTTATAGGTAAAAATACGTACAGGAACAGTTCTGCCGCCAATGGGGCGGTAGGACCCCTGGATCACAATGTTAATAGGTTATGTAGTACAGTTATTTGAGTACACCCGTCAAGCCTCTCAAACCTTAGGGTAACTGAAGCTCAAATGTGATGGGTCTTGTGGCCCTCTATCCCAACTGGCAGAGGAGATGGTCTTAGAAACCATTTAGTGTGGGTTCGACTCCCTCGGGGGCTATTGCGATATAGACTGGAGTGGCTCCAGCTTGGCCTCATAAGCCAATGACCTGAGTTCGATTCTCAGTATCGCTATTGGTGCTCAACGAATTCCTATATGGTGACGCCTTGATGCTCAGAGAAATGGCACGGCGTCCTAAGTGTGTTGAGTTATTTCTCATTTGTTAGATGATCTCATAGCCCAATTGGCAGAGGCGGCAGTTTCAAACACTGCAGGTTGAAGGTTCGAATCCTTCTGGGATTATTGCTCGGATAGCTCAACGGTAGAGCACTGGTTTTGTAAACCAGAGGTTGTGGGTTCGAATCCGACTCTGAGCTTTTGAATGGAGGGAAGATGAACGATTTTGATTTTGGAAAAGATGTTGATAACTTGACACGGGAAGAAAGAACCATAGAAGAGTTAATGGAACTTTCTGTCTATGATGAACAGGATATAAATAATTGTCCCGATGAATTCTTCCATCAGGAGTATCTATTTACCGCGGGTAGGGATAAGTTTGATTTTATAATGATGTTTATGAAAAATGTGGTTACATTCCTATATACATCCCAGTTCACAATGGATATGATATAATGGTGATACGCTTAGTTAAAATAGTATATTCAAAAAGTTGGGCAAATTCAAAAGAAGTGGATCAATAGTTGTCTGACTCTGAGCTTTTGGTTTTGTTCTGTTACAGAATAGGGGTAACACTGTCAATGTCCGCAAAACTGGTTATCCAAATGTAGGAAAGTTTGGTAATCCGCGTGGTTTGGGACCACGAGACCGCTGGTTCGAGTCCAGCCATTCGGACTTGTTCTCTGCCAGTGGCAGTAGAATTTAAAAAGGCTTATCGTTGAGCCCGCCTGGCGAATCAACGGTATGATACGGGCGAGTAGCTCAATTGGGAGAGCGCCTGGTTTGCAACCAGGAGGTTAAGGGTTCGAGGCCCTTCTCGGTCCATTGGGATAAGAAATAATACTATAGGGGATGACAAGATGATATTAAATGAAATGGTGCAGGGTAAACCAATTCTCGAAGAAACCTCAAGAGAGAAACTTCCAGATGGCGTTTTGTGTAGGGTGTCATATCCTATCTGTGATATTGGTAAACGAAATGCAAATAAGCGAGTTTACGAGGCGGATGTTTGGGAGGGGGTTCATGCAGATAGTGGCCTTAAAGATAAGCTAGAAAATCGGGCACTCTTTGGTCATGCAGAACATCCTGAACAAACTCAATCTAATCTTGAGAAAACCAGCCATGTTATTTTTGAAATGTGGAACGACGGTCAAGATAGAGAGTGGCAGAAGTTTGATGTTCTGGATACCCCCACAGGTCGAATTGTGGATTGCTTACTCAGGGCAGGTTGCCGAGTAGGTTGTTCTACCCGAGCAGAGGGTGATCTTGAGGAAGCAGAGGATGACGAGGGTTCTTACCAAAAAGTTGTTGCAGAGAGTTACAAGTATATAACGACTGATTTTACTGCTGATCCCAGTACCTTCGGATCTGTTCCCCATGATATAAAAAGAAATGTTGTGTCTGAAGTTAAGAAAATGTTTGAAACTAAAGATGTTGGCACAGGTGAAATAGAGTTCGCAGAAAAGGTGCTTGAATCCATGACGTGTAAGAAAACTAGAAAAGCTATAGGTAGAAAACATAAATGCCAGCATTGTGGTGCCTGTGAAGCTCTTGAGGAGAGAAAAGTTTTGAAAGAAAATAAAACCGTATCAATCTTACTTGAAAATGGTACTATTACAGAAGGTGCCACAGTTAAGTATGGTGCAAAAGATGCCAAGGTTGAGAAGATAGAAGAAGGCAATGTGACTTTGTCTGTCGGGGATGTAGAGCGTACTGATGTAACAGTTAATGGTAACGCCAATGTCAGTGTTTCTGTAACAGGTGTTATTACTATTCTTCCTGAAGAAGTAATGGCCATTCCAGATGTAGGGCAAGAAGAGGTTCCTGCAGAATTAGATGTAGAACCCGCAGCAGAGCCCGTAGATGACATTCCTGTTGATGATATGCCTGTTGAGGACGAACTCGAGGCGGAACCTGAGTTGGATGATATGGATAAGGATGTAGTTCCCGAGAGCAGATTAACAAAAGAAAGTTTAACGGCCGCCTTAGGCAAAGTTGTTAAGATATTGGAAGGTGAGCATAAAGATAAAGAGGGTAAGCTCACTGAGATCAGTGAAGGAGCAATTGGAATTACTCTGGATGATGGAACGATAGTAAATATTGAGGATCCAACGTCCATTAATATTACAGTGACGTCTCCGCCGGAACCTGAACCAGAACTTGAGGAAGAACCCGTTGTTGAACCAGAACTTGAAGATGAGGTTGTTGAACCTCTGGCTGATGAGGAAATTCCTGAGGCTAAAGAAGAAGGTTGTCCAGAGTGTGGTAACTTAGCAGTTGGACACAATGGACTTTGTCAGAAGTGTCAAGAAGAGGCGGAACGTCAAGCGAAAAGAGGAAAGAGTGATGCCTATGCCTCTGAATCTGTACTTGATGAAGTAAAAGCGCCTACAGCTTTTGGCGTTAGTGATAAATTGGATGCCGGAAATTTATTGAAGGATAAGGATGGTAAATCTTGGACGGTTACCGAGGTTACAAATTCTCGTTTACTTATCACTCAGCTGGGTGCACCGGGTACTGAAAAATCTCTAAGTTGGGATGAAGTACCGGGTTGGGGTTTTACTAAATTAGCCGAACGGGAATTGGCCAAGGATCCGCATGCTGTGGTTGTTCGTGCTACAGGTGGTGGTTGGGGAGTTTGGTTAACTGGTGATGGAAAGGATAGATGGTTGGCTGTCTTTTCTGATAAGGATGCTGCAGTTAAACGGGCAGAAAAAGTTGCCGGTGATGGGGGTATTGATTACACGGGAGTGGAGGAATCTGTACTGGATGAAACAGGTTTTAAATCCGTAGATAGAGACCATTTGAAGAAATTGGTTAACTGGATGAAGTCTGTTGACCAGAAAAATTATCCCTATGGTAATTTACGCACTGATTTAGAAAAAGCTGAAGAGGCTTTAGAAAATTTAGGAAAATCTGGTGTAAAGGAATCTGCAGTTGATGAAACCGCGGACATTAATAAAATGTATTCCGATGCTGGTTTACCCACTCCGGATGGTAAAGGTGAGCACACGAAGGCTTTTCATAAGTTGGCTGTTGGAATTGCCAAGGATTATGTAAAGAGTGGTGATAGTCCTAAAGAAGCTTTGAGCAAGGCATACCCCACTGCTATGAAACAACTTGGAAGAGATAAGGCAGTAAAGAAAGCTCATCAGAGAAATGAATCAATCTCCACAACGGTTAAAGAAATCAAGAGTCTAAAACTTCAGGAAGCTGTAGCAAGATCTGAAAGAGATAAGGCTATTGAATTATTGGAAGACCTTACAAATGGGAAGCAACAGTTTGAATCAAAGGTTGCAAAAGGTAAAGCTCTTGAAATTAAGATGCTTGTTTCTCGAATGTCAAAGACTTTAGAAGCCAAAGAGCAGGAAGTAAACGCTCTTAGATTTAAACTTGAGGAAAAGGCTAAACTTGCTGCGGATCAAAAGAAATTGGTTTCTGAAGCCAGGGCTAATTCGTTAAAAGGAATTACAAGTTTGACAGAAGCGGTTGTCAGTGAAGCAAAAGTGATGAAGGACGACTGGGCAAAATCAGACGCAAAGCATGCACAAGAATTGAATCAATTGAGTGAAGCATTAAAAGTAGAGGAGAAAAAGCATAAAGAATCTTGTGAGGTTTTGAAAGAAAAGATTACAAAAGAAGTTACTGCTGCAATTACTGAGCAGTTTATTAAGCGTTTTGTTGAGTTTAGACTATCCGAATCTAATTTGAAGGTTGATGAAAATTCTCGGGCACTTCTCGAGCAAAGTACATCACTGGAAGACGTGGATAATCTTTTGGATGACATCGTAGATGCAAGCAGAAGGAGTGCACTTCACTCTGAGGCAGTAAGGGGCATTCGTGTTCCTCAGCATACTATGCCAGATCCAGAAGGGGATAGGATTAAACGTAGTGTTAATAACATATTTGAAGGTATGAACGGATAGTATTAGAAAGGTTTTACAAATGACTGATATGGAATTAGTCCAATCTCAGCTGAACGCTCTACAGGAGCGTCAAGAGGGATTGATGCGCATTCCTCGTATTAAAAAGTACTTGGGTGTGGTTAATGAACACGTGAAGTCAAATCAAGGTCGGGATATGACGATTTATGAGAAACGTAACGTGGCTCAATGTCTCTATAATGCTGTGATTGATACCGGCTTAAAGGCCGGAACAAGATTGTTCGAAGCAACAACCGAGGATAACATTGCATTCTTGGGAGTACAGCTTCCGGTTATCGCGGCACTTTTGCCTTCGTTGGCTCTTAACGAAATCGCAGTTGTGCAGGCAATGGACCGGAGAATTGCTGCTGTGTTCTATCTGGATGTGAAGTATGGTTCAACTAAGGGTGGTGTCACTTCTGGCGCAACGATGATGTCGGCAACGACTGGTCACAATGAAGCAACTGCTGGTCGTCGGTACGCAATGGCTCGTGTAGTTGGCGAGGTATTGACGGATGTCGCTCCAAGTTCTGCAGTGTACACGGGTACCGTAACTTATTCTCCTGGTCTTATCAATTTGGAGAATGTTAAGATTTATGATGCCGCGGGTACTTTGTTAGGTTCGGCTGATGAAGATGGCGTTGTTACTGCCGCTTCTGCAACAGGTGTAACCGGCACTATTACCACTGCGGGTGTGTATAGCCTCGATTTTAGTGGTACAGCTCTTGGTTCAGGTCTAGGCGCAACTATTACTTATGATTATCAGTATGATCTCCCTGTAGATGATAATAATGAGCGAATTGGTGTGCCTGAGGTTGATGTTAGCGTTCGTCAGGAAACTGTGGAAGCAATTGACTTCCCGCTGAGAGCAAAGTACAGCATCGGTGCACAGATTGATTTGATGAAAGCTCATGGGATAAATCTCGAATCCGAACTGGTTAAGTACTTAGGTGGAGAAGTTAAATTCACGATTGATCAGGTGGGACTCGACATGATTGATGATGCTGCAGCTGGTACGGGTTCAGCGGATGCAATCACTACCTGGGATGCTCGCCCAAGTCAGGGTGAACCATGGATTTGGAAAAAGGAGGAGTTGCTTGACCGTTTTGAACAGGGATCAAATAACATCTTTGAGAAGACGAAGAGAGGCGTTGCAACGTTTATCCATTGCGGAAATAACGTAGCACGGATCATTCGGCAACTTGATAAGTTCAAAGCACGTGGTGGGGCCACGAATATTCCGACTGGTCCTATGGTAATTGGTACACTTGACGGACGAACAGTTGTACAGAATCCGTTCAAGAGTTCCAACTATTACACGATGGGATTTAGAGGACCGAGTTATTTGTATGCAGGCTTTATTTATTGCCCATACATCCCATTGTTCACCACACCGACTCTGATTACTTCGGACTTGATGGCTCAGAAAGGCTTTCTTTCGAGTGCAGGTTTCAAGGTGGTCAACGCCGGTCTATTCTGCCAGGGTTTGATTCAGAACCTGGGTGGTGGATATGTTTTAGGTGTTGATGTGTAAGAATGGATTGTTAGTTCGTATGGGGAGGCCTTCCTCCCTATACTTTTTTAAGTAGAGGAGATAATATGCGGGGTATAGTGGTAAAGATTAAGGCCTTGTTGGATTGTAATTTACGCACCTATTACGAAAGTCATGATTTGATAAAGGATGAAGTAAAATCTATTCGGTTTAAGAATATAAATACAGTTACTGAGTTGTTGAAATTTAAGAATTTTGTTCTGGCTCGTCCAGATGAGGAAGAAGTTCGGAGTATACCCGTACTATGGCCAGAGGTGGATGAGGATGTCTTAGTTGCCGTGGAAAATGGACAGGTACTGCGGTCGGGAATTGATGTGGAAGATGAGCAAATACTCCTCCTATAAACTCAGTGTTAATGGTATTATTGAAAATGGAAATGAAATATAAAGTTGATTTGGTGATTCAACAAATTAGCAGGAAGTTGATTCTGCTTCAGACTGAAAGAAAGGCTATCAATAGAAAAGAGATTATTGATAGCATAGTGTTTGATAAAGAAGGTGAGCTATGTCAGTTAAGAGAATTGGTGAGGCTGCCTGAGAGAGAGTAATTCAAAATAGGAGAAAGAAAGATGTTATTAGATCTGAGTCAAAGATTTGTTACTATGGAAGGCAAAGTCATTAAGGATATCATAAAAAATGAAAATGCTCCAGATACTGTAAGAGCCTTAACTTTGCTTAGAGTCATTACTTTGGCGTTACTGGAGCCAGTGGCAAAACTTTCCGATGATGCCAAGATTACACATTTTGAATTGTGTTTGAAAGTTATTGCAAATAAGGCTGGTGCTGTTGAACTCACAGCAGAAGAGGCAGCTTTACTTAAATCATTAATTAAGCCAAAATATGGGATACTGATTGTTGGTGAAGCGATGAGGATGTTGGAAGGCAAGGTTGTGGGTATTGAAATTGTGGAAGACATTCCTGACAAACAACCTCTCGATGAATATTATGATAGTCAAGAACCAGAGTTACCCACTATAGGTTCTCCCGAGGATTCTCCAATAGATCACTCAGAAGAACCCGTAGTAGAGGTGGTTGAGCCTCCAGTGGAAATAGTAGAGCCAACGGAACCCACAGTAGATAGTTAGAATAGGACGGATTATGAGCCAAATAGATAAAGGGGGTAATAGCTGTGAGTGACCTTGATCCAACGAGAGTGATGACTAAATATGTTGACTGGATAAAAAAGGAATTTGAGCCTTTAGAACTGATAGTAGCTCAAGAAGATGATTCTGTAATTGAGCAACAAATAGAGAATGCTATCAGATACTGGAATACCCATTCAGCGTTTAAGATTAGTGGTATATATACTTACGCAGCAGGTACTAAAAGGGTTCAACTTGATGCCGCATTTAAGGGCGTAGTGGATGTCCTTCCTACAAGGAACACTTCGAATTTTTTAGATAATCACCCAGTGTGGACTCTTACGGGAATTACAGTTCTTGATAATGTTACCTCTGATTTAATTATGATGTCTGAGGCGTTTAGAAGTTATCGGATATATGTAGGAACAAATTTCCGATTTGCCTACCAAAAATCAGATGATCCATTAGTTGGTGGTTATTTGTACTGCGTTAATGTTCCAAATGGAACACACAGCATAATGGTGATTGGCACGAAAAGAATTACAAAGAATGAGGATATAACAAATACTTATATCTTGGATTGGATTCTTTATTATGCAAAAGCTTTGGTAAAGCAACAAGAAGGTAACTTGTTAAGGAAGTCGATGATTATTGATACTCCTCTTGATGGGCAAACTTTAGTGGACGAAGGGAGAGAGGAACAAAAATTGTTGAAAGAGGCTTTGCAGAAAGATGGCAGATGGGTCATATTTATGAAGCGAAAATAAAGAAGAAATAAAAGGCAGAAGTTGGGGAACTCCTGCCTTAGGGGATGGACGTCCTTGTCGTTTAGGGTATTAAAATTGTTTTACAATATTATTATACTGGGTAATATCTGTTCTTAAGGAAATTTATGAAAAAGAATCAAATACGGCTCTTGGAAAGTATGATTGAAATACCCTCACCTTCAGGATACGAAGAAGAGATAGCGGAATTTATTAAGAACAGATTGTTACAATTTTTGCCAAAGTCTAAAGTTTCAGTAGATTTTCAAAATAACGTATGTGCAGTCATCGAAGGCACTTCCAATAAGGTAGTGATGATTGATGCCCATTTAGATCAAGTGGGTTTTGTAGTTACCAATGTTGATAGAAAAGGTTTTATCAGTCTAGTGTACGTCGGTGGAGGGGACTTATCCATACTAAGTGCAAGAGACTTGGTTATTCTTACGAGTAAAGGACCTGTTAATGCTGTAGTGAATCGAAAACACGCCCACCTAGTAGAGGACGAAGGTGATGCCAATGTTAATAGTATGATTCAGGCCATAGTTGATATCGGTCCTCGTAGTCGAAATAAGGTATTATCAATAGTAAAGGTGGGTGATCCTGTTGTATACAAACCATCATTTTCTCATCTAAGAGAAAGTTTTTATGCCGGTCCTGGTATGGATGATAAGACAGGTTGTTTTGTACTGTTGGAAACAATGAGGGCGGTAGCAAAGTCTAAAAAGAAATCTATGCCAACATTGGTTTTTACCTTTTCTGGTCAAGAGGAAGTCTACGGACGCAAACTTCGACCATTGATTAAAAAGTATAATCCGGATTTATTTATTGAGGTTGATGTAACCTTTGCTACGGATTGGGAAGATGATGCCGATTTGCAAAGAGAGGTGGGTCTGTGTGAGTTATGTTCAGGCCCAGTTATTTACCGTGGAGTCGACATTGATAAAGCTTGTTTTAAGCTGATCAGTTCCGTAGCAAGAACTCATAAGATAAAAACACAAATACAAGCATCAGCGGGATCAATTGGATACACTGCCACAGAGGTGACCAATGAAGGAAAAGGAATCAAAGCCCTGATACTGGGTATTCCATTGAGAAACATGCACACACCTGTGGAGGTTATAAGTATGCGAGACCTCGCGTATACCACCCAACTATTAAAAGAATTCCTATTACACCGGAATATCGGAAAGGTTTTGGAGAGATAATAAGGAATTGTTTGTTTAGGATGGTTAAGCAGATAGGGGAATAAAATGAGTTGGCCAAAGGTAAACCAAGAGGTCCTCTTACAGAGGAACATAAAGCAAATTTAAGTGCTGCTCACACAGGTACACATCAGTCAGAAGAAACCAAAGTCAAGATAGGTGTTGCCAGCATGGGAAATAAGTATGCTTATATAGAGGATAGAACTCATACAAGCGATACTAATCCTTATCCTTCCAGTTTTAGAGATGCCAATAATGTGGTAAGAGAATTACTTGGTGATAGTTGTGAAGAATGTGGTAAAACTCCCGCAGAGAATAACCGTCAAATGGATAAGCATCATATAGACGAAGATAAAGAGAATAATGGTATTGAGAACTTTCGATTGATGTGTCAGTCTTGTCATGCAAAGCTGCATGCTCAATTAAGAAAGAACACAGTAAGAATATAGGTGAGTAACCTAGTTGGGAGAGTACCTGTTTTGCAAGTAGGGGTCAAGGGTTCAATTCCCTCCCTTTTTAATTTATAGGAGCAATATTGTCTGGTGAACAAAATTTAACAGTGAAGGAAAGATAATGCTGGATTTATTTGAAAAATTAATTGAAGCTTCTGCTTCTGATATACGAAGAAAGCAAAAGTCTATAAAAAGACTCTTTCCGGACTTTGACGCTAAAACAAAGGGCGTCGAGGACAAAGGTGGGTTAAAATTAGTTAATCAAAGTGCAAATAGGTGGACATTTAAGATACATTCAGGTACTGATGATAGTCTCTGGTATGATGCCTATCTGAATTTTAAGGAAGTAAAATCAACACTTGAGCGAATGGTAAAAGATAGAAGACTTTGGGTTTCAGATAAATCTAGGGTTGACTTGCGGAAGTTAGCAAAGCAATTTATGGATAAGGTGGATATCCAATTATTCTGCTCCTGCAAAGCATTTCAGTATTGGGGTCCTGCCCATATACTTAGTCTTGACAAATATGATGCGATGGCGGGTGGTCGGAAAGAGGTTCGTCCACCAAAAGAGCGAAATCCCAAAAAATATGGCATGTTATGCAAGCATTTAGATCGGTTGCTAAAGGTACTTCCGTTTTATTCAGGTACTGCAGCTCGGTGGATTAATGATTTTTATGCCGAGGATATTAAGAAGTGGGAACAAGAAGCACGAGAAACATTTGGTTGGGCAAAGGCAGTAGGTAAAGCTTTGGGAAAGAGACGGGAAGAAAAGCCTATCACACCACCTCCAGTTGAACCAGAACCCAAACCAGAATTAGAAGTAGAGCCCGAAGTAGAACCTGAGGTAGTTCCAAAAGAAGAACCCACTCGGGAACCTAAAGCGGCAAAAATTTCAACTGAGGAACCGGGGATAGCAAAAGGACCACCTCGGGAACCTGGAGTATCAAAGAAGAAAGTTAAAGAACCTGGGATAGCAAAGTCAGAACCCGTGGAACCTGGGTTGGCAAAAGAAAAGCCCATTGAAAAGCCCAAAGAGGAGCCAGAAGAAGAGGAGCCAGAAGAGGAACCCAAAAAGACTGGGAAGACTCCTGGAGGTAAGAAGGACAAGAAAAAGAAACCTGAGTGGAAACCAGATGCTGGAGAAGGTCCTGAGGAGGATTACTTTTAATGTTTGACGAACTACTTGAAGATGTTAAAATTTCTGATTTAAATGAAAAGCTTATTGAAAAGCTTGCCGCTCTTGAGCACGATCAGTGGGCTCATTGGACGAAGTACATGCTGGCTAACATGACTGATGAGAATATAGCCAGATGGAAAGAGCAAATAGATACCCCTTATTCTGAACTATCAGAAAAAGAAAAAGACAGTGATAGAGAGTGGGCTCAAAAAGTTTTGGATATAATTGAGGAATAACAATGGAAGATTATATGAATATCTGTGATGAGCTTGCTGAACTGGAGAAGCAGCGGAGATATCGATTACTTGAAGCTACCACAATGGATGCTGTAACTTTTCTGCCTACAAATTTGGGGGCAGTTCGGGCAGCAGTCAAGAATTTGGCAAAAAAGAAATGGAAATGGGGCCTATCAATTCTTGAGGATGACAATGGTAATAAGGATGTTAGAATTGAAAATGTTCTTAGAATAATTGTTCCGAAGGAACATTGGGATGAGTTTCAGGGAATGTTCACAGAAAGCTTAAATGATGACATGGAACTTAATTTACAAGAACTTCTTAATGAAGCACTTGAGGATGAACTGTCGGATCTTCGAAAAGGATTGAAGCCCTCTTTGGTTAAAATGTATAACGAGCAGAATTTTGAACTTACGGATAAGACCATAAAAGTTTGGAACAGTGTCTTTGGAATAGATCAGATTATAACAGATAGGAATAAGGTAGCGGTTACATCCGGACATAAGGGTAAAGATATTCAAAAACTGTATGGCAAACTTCTCCGAGCTTATGGAGAAGACAAGGGCGGATTAGAAATGCTTTTGGCTGATATAGAAAATGATAGACCATTAGGTGCTTATTCAGAAGTTAAGAAATTTGATTATCTTTACGGGGATAGAGTAGTTAGTGTACTCCATGATATCACACTAATATTTGAAGCAGTAGTGGATACTGCTCATATGACTTCGGAATCTATTTATGTAAGTGACAATGACGTACTTGATGAATTAGAAGATCAATTGACTTCTGTTAAGCGAGTTGGAAATGTTCTGTACCCCGAGAGCGAACGATTTGACGTTGGCTTTTTTAGTGCACTTCGTAATATCCTGGAAGATACCACAGAAGAAATGGAAGCAGAGTCTGAAGAGGAATCTGAACAGGAAGACGAATAATATTTGTTAGAGGAATATTAATGAATAATACATTGAAGAAAATACGTGAAGCAAAAGATGTTTGTATTTATCAAAAATTACTTAAGGCTTTAGGAACTTATTCGGCGGATATTCCTGCTACTGGTATTGATGGCTTGTTTGATGCTGTAGCAAAGGGTGGTACAAAGATACTACCCAAGGATAAGAAAGCATTGGAAATTCTCTATCACGTACTGGAAAGTGGACTTGCCGCCCGAATTGTACACAAGCTACTAAACTTGAGATTTTCTGACTTGCCTGCTGAATTCAGGCCCATGATGAAGAACGGACGAAAAACTCAAGTGGCTCATTGGTCAAGAGACTCGAAAATAAGTGACAGGATTAAGGATTTAGTGAATTGGGACGGTACAGGTAAGGTTGGCGGTTGGACTGACATTGACGGTGAAAAAGTTACGCTTATCCCCATACTGAAAAAAGAGGAGAAATCACATGCTGTTTAATGATGAAAATTCAGATGTTTTAGATTTATTGGCAAAGATGCAAGAGGCCACAACTTCTGAGGTTGATGAAGAGAGGGGCACTTTTAAGAAGGGTGATAAAGTCACATACAACATGTTTGGAGGAAGTCTCTCCAACGATGATTTTGTTAGAACACTCGGTGTACATGAGCATGCAATAAGAGTCCGTCACGATGGAGCTATTGCAGAAATCGTAGAGGCTATGGGTGAAGAAGTAGCTCGGTACAGCATACAATTTACTGATGGTTTCATTATTAATGACGTTGCTGTCAGTGAAGTTAAGGCCATAACTGAAGCAGAGGATGCCACCCAGACTATGAAACCCCAGGAGAAACCTGCTCTTGATGCTGAAGATGCCAATATGGAGGATTACAGCGAAGAGGACCTTAACAAGCCAGAAGCTAAAATTAAAAGCAAGTCTGAAAAATCTGGGGATGCCATTAGGGGTGTTGAGGATAAGGAACTTGAGCAGAAAGAAGATAAGGTAGAAAAGCCTAAGAATGAATCTAAAGTTGATGAATCTGTTCAAACAGATATAAAACGATATAAGGATCAACTTGAACGTAAAGCTAAAAAATCTGGTCTTTGGGAGAACTTTGGTCAAAAACAAGTTGGGTTACTGGAGGATAAGTATTCAGATCATCAATATAAACATGATGGTATTTGGGATGCTATTCGAGTTTTTGATAAATGGTGCCAGTCTTATACTGGGAAGAATGAATCTAAGGTTGAAGAAGCGGAACGCAAGGATCATATCCCCGGTGGACAAGGTGATAAGAAAGTTGCTTCAGATTTTAATGCCGAGCAAGTTAAGATTGGTACTAAAATTGAGATGGAACACACTGATGACCCAGTTATTGCTGGCGAAATAGTGTTGGATCACTTGAAGGAAGATCCTGAGTATTACACAAAGTTAGTACGAATGGAAGCCGGTGCCTGTGACACGCCTAAGAAAGAATCCAAAGTAGCAGAAGGTGAAATGGAAGTGGCTCCTTCTAAAGTGGGGATAAAGAAAATCTCTGATGAAAACTTGAAAAAATTACACGATGGTTCTATGCGTTCATGGAATCAGTGGAAAGATTCCACACAGCCTGAGAACGGAAAATTGGCTGCTCAGGCAATTAAGCAATATGAAGATGAAATGATAGTCCGAGGACTCAAGTCAGAGGATCAAAGGACCACTGGTAAATTTATGGCTGAGTCAGCTCTGTTTACCTTATTGAAGAAACAAGAACCCCTTCGGTTATGTAATGAATGCTTTAAGACTTTCCGAAGTACCGGAAGTTGCTGTGAGTTTTGTGCCAGTCCAGATACAGAATCTTTGGTAGAAGGATACGGAGATCTCGTGGGTTCCGCTAAAGAAGTATTTCAAGTTACCTGGGATGATGCTAAAACTGGAAAAGAGGAGTCAACAAGGGTGATGGCCTTTGATAAAGACGATGCCAAGCGAGAAATGGAAAGGAACCCCAACAAGAAGGTTACCAAAGTTGAAGGTCCAATTGTTTCCAAGTCTAAAGATGAATCTGCTGTATCAGAAGATTATACTGAAGTACATCCTGGAAAATATTTGGTAATGTACTACGATGGATATAAGGAAGAGATATCTGCTCAATCAAAAGTTGATGCTATGAAAAAGGGTCGGGAAAACTACCCGGAAAAAAGAATTTCTAACGTGAGGTTATTAGAACAGGAAAATAAATCCCCTTTTGATCATACTTCGGAAGGATCCGAACTCCAAGAAGCTGTTTTAGAACTTGTTGGAGAAACGCCTGGTATTGACATTGAAGATCAGAAAATTTTGAGATGGGCTCTTGAGCAGAATGCTATATCAAATGAATGGCCTTCAGTGGAACAGATGATTGATGTTGTAACTGAGTTGGATGTTATAGATACTTCCGGTGCAGATGATCCGGATGGATTGGATCTTGGAGAAATCGAAGCAGTTTATCTCAAGTATGTTTTACTTCCGAAGGCAACTGCAGCTTTTGCAAAATCAGTAAGCGAATCAGAAGTAACTGAGATGGCACAGGAGGGGATTCCAGTAGCTGGTAAAACGTACCATATCACTCAAACAACTGGATGGCATTGGCCAGAAGGAGATTATAAAGTTACTGATGTTCAATATCTTCGGTGTGCTCGTGGTGATTTAGCCAAGCAATTTCAGGTTGAGGGTAATGATAATTGGTGGATAGCCACATTCTATCACTTTAAGGAAGCTGATGGAGTTAAGGAAGCTCAGAAGGAAGTTAAACCTTTTAGGACGATAGAGATTGTCAAAAGTAAAATAGATCCAGACGTTTTTAATATTCGTGTGGTGGAGTTACCACGAGGTATTACTATGATTGTGACCACTGAACCAACTGATAAAATGGCTATAGCAAAGGGTAAGGAAATTGCAAACCTTATAAATGCAAAATTCTTGGGGATTGTTGACGAAGCTAAACTCAAGGAGCGGGAAGAAGGGAAACTTCCTTCAAAGTTAATTACTAAATTAACATCCTTTGCAAAAGAACATGGTATGACACTTGCAGAACTTGGAGAGGTCCCCGCCGAAGAGCTTGATAAGAAAACTGATGAATCCAAAGTTACCGAGCAGGAAGAAGATACTTTTACAACCGTGGGCAAGGGCATGGAAAAGGAAGACGCGGAGAAACTTGCTCAGGAAAAAGATGGTCAAGTTGTGACCGATGAGGATAATCCAGAGAAATTTGCCGTGATTACAAAAGGGAAACCATAATGCGTGACATATATGAGAAACTGACTGAGGAAGACGGAGCTTCACCTGAGGACGTTGCTAGTATGGACGTAGACCTAGAGCTTCATGTTGATGGCTTGGGCGACGGAGAGGCAGTGTCCGAGCCAGAAAGGGTATCCCTAACCTATCGTATCGAGGTGGAATGGCGAAGTTGGGGCATTAAGGATATAAATGTAACTCCAATAGGTGAAGTTGAGTTTGAAGTTGAGATAGTTGATGACGTTAATGGTAATTTAATAGATACTATTAATGTCAACTTTGATATGGGCGATGTTAAGATACACTGGGTGCAAGGACACAGCTACGTTCCTGAGTCTTTTATGGTTAGAGTAGATAGATCAGGGAAGTTATTGGAAGCGGAACTTAATTTCTATTTTCAGAGTCAATAATGGAAGAACTACTTGAAAAATTAATGGCAGAAGGTTGGGGTCAACATGTAGCCACTGCCGCCGCGGCAGGTATTATTGGTGGCGCTGCTGTTTTGGGTGGTGCCTATAAAGCGGAGAAAGAAAGACCCGTTGAACCATCTCCTTCTACGGTCAGGGCAGAAGAACCCAAGGTAGAAGAACCCAGGGTAGAAGAACCTAATGAACCCGCTGCTAAAAAAGAAATAGTTAGGATGTTAGTAACTGCGTACTGTCCTTGTGCAAAATGCTGTGGTACGGGTTCACCAGGTATAACCGCCAATGGCCATAAAATACAATCCGGGGATACTTTTGTGGCCGCAGATAAAAGGTATGCATTTGGTACTGAGATGGTTATTCCAGGATACAATAAGGGTCAATCTGTGGAAGTTCTTGATAGGGGTGGAGCTATAAAAGGGAATCATATTGATGTGTTCTTTCCCACCCACCAAGAAGCCCTGAATTGGGGTGTCCAAAATTTGGATGTTGAGATTCTTAGAGGGGTTACAGAAGCTCGGGGTCATTGGAGAAATTGGGAAGAAATACAATGCCTTAAATGTTTTTGGAGAGATTATAAAAAGAATTTTGCCAAGAGAAAAGAATCTATTCCAAAGATATGTCCTAAATGTGGTGCTGAGTTAAAGACTTGAGACTGAGAAATATGATTGATAAACTATATGAAAATGCATTCGCTGTGGATATGCAATTATTCTCCACCAGATTGACCAAGGAATCTTTGGATAGGAGTACGTTTGAATCCTTGATAGACTTTGCTCAGTCCGGTTTAGATCCAGATGTATGGGTTCAAGATGGTAAAGGTGTGTACTCTCTTGTTCCAGGTGTTGAAGAAAAAATTATAGGATTCATAAAAAAGTATCCCGGCGGAGACCTTTTATCATTAACAGACAATGTACACGTGGTTGGTTCCATAACTACAAATCAATATTTGGAGGATTCTGATCTTGACGTTCATATTTTTCTGAAGGATATTAGCAAGTGGAATGAAGATATCGTTTGGGAAGTTAAAGGATGGTTTGATAGGAATGCAAAATTATCCAGTGCTCTTGTAGGTGAACATACAATTGAAATATATATTCAATTACGTCCGTCTGTGGATTATCTATCACCGGGATTTTATGACTTAACAAATCATAAATGGATAAAAGGTCCGAAGATTGTGGCGGAAGATTATGATCCGTATGCTGATTTTTCTGACATTGCAGATGATTTAAGAAGTTCTGTAAAAGATACAGATTTGATTATTGGCGAACTTAAAAGAGATGTTATTGATTTTGAAACAATTCAAAAGGCGGTAGGTAAAATGTCGCCAGAGAATAAAAAGAAGTTTCTTACCAAGCTGGAATCTAAATTGGAGGATATAGAGTCCTCAATTAGGACCTTATTGAAACATAAAGATCAGTGGGTAGCCAATCGGCGTTTAGTGGATGAGCCGACCTCGCCTGAACAAGCTTTGAAGGATGTCGATTTGGCAAAACAATGGCGAGATTCCAATGCAGTGTTTAAGCTGATTGGCCGGTACAAGTACGTAACCCTCATTAAGGACCTAAAAAAGCTTTTGCAGGATGATGGTAAAGTGACTCCAGACGAAATAGATAAAGTTAAAGATATCATAGGGACAAAATAATGGCTACAGGCATGATACCTAGGGCGTCAATTGACGTTCTACGAAAATACGTAGATGTAATTATGAAGGCAATAGGGATAGACTGTACACTTTATATTCCAAATGTAGCCTCATTTGATGCCGCAGAGATTAAGGATGTATTTGCCACGCCAGCAGATTATACATATAATAGTTATTCAGCAAAGGTGTTTATACAGTGGAATCCCTCAACCTACAAGTTAAAGAAATTGGGATTGTTTGTTGAAGATACATTGCCAATACTTGTTTGGTTTGGCAATAAGGCTACTGCACTTGATGTTGATGGTGTTGCCTCCGGGACTTTAGTGGATATGGATACCTGTGTGAAAAGTTATTTCAGCTTTACTCCGGAATTTATTCCAGAAAACTATGAAGGTGTGGAAGCATTTGAATTGGTTAACGTTGCTGTAAAAGGTTTTCAAGATTGTATTATTCGTAAGATTTATAGCGCTGTACCACGTCGGGTACAAATTTAAAGGAAGATAATGAAACTGAAAAAGATAACTAATAATTCTAGTGAATTCATTGAGTTGGACCACAAGAACGGAGCTAAGACAGCTTTGCCTCCGGAGGTATCATTGAAAGATGTTGATATTGTTAATCTCACTGAGGTGGCAGGAAAAGTCACAATGGTGACTGACCTCACTGAAGTTACTGAAAATGTAGGAAAAACAGTACTGCTTGGGTAATTAAATGCAATTTCATGTTAAGTTAGATTGTGATGTGAAAAATAAAGCGGAGTTTCTTCGACATCAAGCTGCTTTACTAGCTGCTACAAAAATGTATCATAACTACGTTGAAGTTAAGGATAAGATACTAGGTACAGGTCCAGAGTTGTTTGCAGAACAATGGTTACGTGGAGCTATCAGCGGATCTGATACGCAGTTTGAGAATTTGATTTTAATTTACTTCACTAAAATTTTAATCGGAGCCCAGCATGGCAAATAGTTTTTTACAATCATATGATGACGCAGTAAAGCATCTGCTGTATAGCAAGTTTGCTGCGATAATGGGAATAGATACTTCGTCAAGTGATGAAGGTGTAAATATAAATTTAGGGGTGTACAATTTTCCAAAAGAAGTTGCCCAAAGAGTTTCTGCAGAAAAAAGAGGTCAAACCTATTTAGAGTTCATAAATTTTTGGAGAGTTAGGGCAGGTTTTAGCTGGGAAAGAAATAGATCAGTGTTATCCAGAAGAGGTATGTGGGTAGGTGATGCAGATGTGGTGGGATCAAGGACCGTCCATGTAAAAGCAGTACCCATGGACTTGACATATGATGTGTGGTTTTGGAGTGTAAGCCGGGATAAGCTGTATAAAGTTATGGAGGAATATGCCTTCTGGCAGCAGGACAATCCTAAGGTAACACTTACGTATATTGATGATTCAGGGAATGAGTATCCTATGACTCCGGACATCCATCTTGGGGACATAGTTGATGAGTCCACAGTTCTTGAGCAGTTTAGAGAAGGTATAAAATACATAATTCGAATGCCCATCACTGTGGATGCTTGGGCGTTAAAGGGTATTAACTGGAATATCATTAGTAAGATTTTGGTAACCTTTTATGATAAGGATGACCTTGATACTGCCGCTGAATATTCAACAGTTATAGTAGAAGATGAACATCAGGATACCGAATTAGAGGCTGCTCTTAAGTATTTTAGTAGGGCTATTTATGACGATTATTCGATTGATCTTGTTGCTAATTCAATAAGTGTCCGGGGTGATTTTGCAAGTGACTTTGCCGCTGGGGATAGAATAGATATTTGGAATTCCACGGATAATGACGGACCGTACATTGTCTCCAGTAATGGAGCAGATTATGATTCCACCACTGGGGTAACAACAATTGAGCTGAACGAGTCATTAATCAGTGCAACCGCAGATGGAACCATCTATAAGAAGGGTGAATAATTATGTTTCTTGATATGCTTGATTTTGTTCAGAGTTACAGCGGTACTTTACTTTTATGTGAGGTCTTGTCGAAAGCTGATATAGAACGAATGCGTGGCGAGGTAGCCACACCGGAGATACTTCCTTGTACCTTTGATGTATCAATTCCTGGTTGGCTTGAAAGAATTGGGTTATGGGGTACGATAGATATTCGACATAAAAATCCTGAGAAATGGAGGGGAAAGAAGGGGGTAACTCAGACCCAGTTCATAAAAGGATTGATGCCAGATGCCATAACTAAATATTTTGGTAGGTGGGAATTTGTTAAGAAGGGTTTGACAAAGGTTGAATGCCATCGCACTTATTTTGGGATAGATGGTACGCGATATACAGAAAAGTTTATAATCAGTATCAAATTAAAAAAAGAACTAAGATAATCTTATAGGAGAATTAATATGGGTAGTAGCATTTTTTTAAGCCCTGGCATATTTGTGTCAGAGAAGGACATTTCTGAAGTGGCCCCAATGATTGCAACTGCGTCTGCTGCACTTGTGGGGTATTCAGCAAAAGGGGATACCAGTAGCATCCGCCTAATGACCACGAATCAACAATTTATTGAAGAGTATGGTGAGCCAGATCCTTCTTCAGGCCACTATTTCCACTATGCAGCTTTAGCCTATCTGGCAAGGGGTAATGTACTCTATTGCTTGCGGGTGGAGAATGGCGCTTTGTTTGGTGGTGCTGATATAATGTCGTCTGTATCCAGTGAGCTTAATGCAGCATTCACTGTTGGGGCTTCTGCAGCTACTTTTTCTGCTCCGTCTGGTCTTGAAGAAGATTGTATATTCCAGATCTTTGGAAAAGATCCCGGGGTATGGGATAATAAAATCGGCATCACTATTACTGATAGCAAAGATGGTACGGATCCCGTTCCAACGGATCAGTATACGTTTGTAATTAATGTCTACTATCAAAATGAAGATGGTGATTACGAACAGGTTGAGAGTTTCAAGGTATCCCGCAAGATAAAGAAAGATGGTTACGGCAAGCAATTATATCTGGAAGATGTGGTTAACGGAATAAGTCAGTACATCGTTGTTAAGGATAGTGCACTCTTAGATACAGTTCTTCCAAAAGAGGCGACTGCTGTTCCTGATGCAGCCCTTTCAATTATTTTTGCTGGGGGTACCATTGGTGCTGAAATTTCTAGTGCAGAAATCATCGCAGGTTGGGATGAGTTCACTGATCCTGCTGTAGTGGATATTAGAATTCTGATTGAGGGTGGTGAAGCTTCACTGGGGGTAGCAGTTCAGACTAAGATGAAAGCCATTGCTGAGGCCCGACTTGATTGTATTGCAATTTTAGATATGCCCTATGCTTCCCTGAATTCAGCTACAGATATGCTGATTTTTAGGAATACCACGCAGAATTATAATTCTAGTTATTGTGCGCTGTACGCTCCATGGCCTAAGATATATGATCCGTATAATGATCTTTTAATCACGGTTCCTCCATCAGGTCTTGTGGCTGGGCAGTTTGCTTACAATGATTATGTAGGTAACTCCTGGTCTGCCCCCGCGGGTTTTACCCGAGGTGGATTGGATGTACTTGAGATAGTTAAGACGAATGGTAAACCTTTCACTGAAGGAGAGAGGAATGTACTTTATCCAGATCAAGTAAATCCTCTTCAGATGTTTAAGGGTGAAGGAAATGTTATCTGGGGTCAAAAGACTGAGCAGAGGAAATCATCTGCTACAAGTCGGGTTAATGTTAGACGACTTTTGATTGTTATAGAAAAGACTCTGGCAATTTCTTTGCGGCAATTTACTTTTGAGCCAAATAATGAGATAACCCGGTTTAGAATTGAGTCTCTACTAAATGACTACTTGGATAAGTTATCGTCTCAAGGAGCTTTTCAATTAGAAGGTGGAGATAAAGGATATCACGTTGTTTGTGATGAAACCAATAACACTCCAGCGACCATAGATGACTTTGTATTAAATGTGGATGTTTTTGTCAAGCCAGTTCGCTGTGCTGAGTATATCAGATTACAAGTTATTCCTACAAAAACGGGGGCTTCGTTTAAGGAATTGGTAGCTCGTGGAGTAATGTTTTAGAATGTAGATTGTAATTTGTAATTGTTAGAATTCTTATAAAACAAATAAAGGAGAAATTTCATGGCAAAAATGAGTGCGGAAGATTTTAAAAATAATCTTAATAATCCAGCAAGACTTTATTTATGGGACGTTATGTTTACCAATCCCATTGGGGGCGGGGATTCCGAGGCTCTTGAGTTAAGGTGTCAAAGTACGGCTATTCCTGGAAGGAGTTTTGGAGAAATCCTTATTCCTTTCAAAGCAACTGCAGGAATAAAAGTTCCAGGTAAGTTGAGTATGTCACATTCTTGGCCAACTACTTTTGTGGAAAGCACTGATAAGAAAGTGTTCACTGTTCTTCAAGCTTGGAATCAGACGATCATAAATGCTCGATCTGGAATTGGTAGTCCAGATATTTTGATTAAGAGCAATATTTACCTTCGGTTATTGGATGCTGCCGGAACTATTTATCAAAAAATAAGGATAGTAGGTTGTTATCCTCAAGATGTGGCTGATACACCCCTGGCCTATGAAACGGAAGGTGTGGTTACCTACTCGGTGGTGTTTTCATATGATTATTGGGAAGAGGCCTAGTTATACCTCTGTAGAAAATTTAAGATCATGAGGATTTATTATGCAAACGATTGGATTTGATCTTTCTTCTATCGGGGGTAATTTCCTGCGAAGAGCCTGGATGCTCCAAAGGACGTTTAATTGGCAATTAATCATGCCACACGATTTTAGAGGAAATATTGGTTTCTTAGTTTCTCAGTATTGCCAGGATGTAAATTTTGGTGATTATCGTATGGCCGATGTCACTACAATGAGATATGGCGCGTATCAAAGATTTTATGCCGGGTTGCAGGATATCAGTACTGTCACACTAACTTTTCTTGTACCAGTTGACAATTCAGTGTATGATTATTTTTATTCCTGGTCTGAATTGATTGTGGATGTTAATGGTTATTATCATCCAAAGAACGAGTATAAGAAAACTATTTTTGTTATTATGTACGACAGAACTGGTATCCAAGCTACCAAGTTTGCTTTAAAGGGAACTTTCCCATTAAACAAAGCCGCTGCGGGACTGTCCTATAGTACTGAGGGTATTGTGACATTAACAATGACATTAAGTGTTGATTCCATTGAACCCAATAGTTTTCTTGGAGACATTCGCCAGGCGATAGTGGGTATCGGGCAGGATGTTGTTGGCGGTGTCACAGGGGCACTTGGATTAAAATAACTAATTATGGTTATTTGGAGCAGAGTTAGATAAGAAAAGTCAATAATTTGAACAATTATGTTATAACTATGCCCATTTGGGGTGTAGTTAGACTGTACCGGGTTTGGAGAAACCCAGTATCTTATAGGTAAACTAAAAGAGAATTTATTTAGAAGGGAAAGTAATGAGCACATATCTACCAATCAATCTGCCTTCACGTTGTCTTCCATATGAAGGTATTGATCCCGCGAATATCACTATACGGGCCTATACGGCTGCGGATGAAATTTTCTTGTCCGAAATCAATCCTGTCAATCTTGAATCAAAATATCTTATGGTACTCAAGGAGGTACTTTTAGGAATAGATCCTAAATTATTAACTCTTGGGGACAGGTTGTACATTATGATTTGGGAGTATATCAAATCATATTCTTCCAAGGTTAGACTACCTGTAGTTTGCAGCCACTGTATGGAAGAGAGTACTGTTTCTATAGACTTATTGAATTTGGATCAAGTGTGTCTTCCGGATAACTACCAGCAACCCCATAAAGTGAAACTTCCAGATAAAGGGAAAGAAATTGCATTGAAGTTACTTACTATCGAGGATGAGATAGCTATTGAACGATATGAAAAACAAGAGCGTAACGGTCACATATACAGGTATGCCCGGTCTGTGGTTAGTGATGCGGATATCTTATCTGTTGTGGCTGACATGGAAAAATTGAGTGCAAAGGACCTTGCCCAGATACGGACATTTCAAACGAAATTTTATCACGGTCCAAATATGGACACTAAATATACCTGTCCTCGGTGTGGAGAGGAGGATGACGTAACTGTCCCCTTTCGACTTGAATTCCTTTATCCGTATGGTGACACCCTTACAGACGCTTTTGGAGAGGGAATTTAGATTGTGTTATCATGTGCCTGGATTTTCTTTACATGATCTTAGAAGTATCAGTGCAAGGGAAGTTGATTGGTTTCATGGTCGACTTATGCAGGAACTTCGCGAGGAAGAAGAGGCTCGTACAGGTAAAAAATTGTATTAGTAAGAAAGATTGGCATGATTAGAAAAAGATATTATCATTATCCTTCACCGATAGCAATAGATAGATTCAATACTCGGGTACTATCAGCACTATCTACTAAACTTGCAAGGGATTACTTAGGATTTTTTGGCAGTTTAGCAAAGACATACACTCAAGGTCCACAGAAAAAGAAGTTGGATTCCATTGTTATTGTAGTTAAAAAATCTGTTGTTCTTCTGGATAATATGATATCTAACAATCAAGTCTCCAAAAGAGATGTGCAGGACTTGGTGGACTATGTAGAAGAAATAAATCAAGCTCGAGATGAGTTTTTACAACAGGCGGAACAAAATAAATCTCTTGATACAAAGATACAAAAAATATCTGAGACTACGGGGATTTCACCCGGAGATTTAAGTGTAACAAAAGAAATCATTGAAAAAGGCGCCAGGGTAACTCGCAAGCGAACAAAAGAAGGTGTGGCACCTTTTATGAAGCGTACAATGCCCGGTACACTTGGGTTGGGTGGGGAACTTGCTGGTGGAGCAGCCACGGCCTTACTTGGTCCATTTGCTCCTATAGCGTTTATGGCCGGCACATTGGCAAAAGGAGCTTGGGGTGTAGGTAAAGGATTGCGTGGAAAATTACAAGATAGAAGGGAAGAAGGACTATCCCGTCGATTGACTCCTATGTCAGCGGCGTTGCCAACTTCTGCATTTAACCGATTGGCAGGAGCCAGAGCTCAACGTCCATTTGCTGCAAATTTTAGTGGTATCTCTCAGAGAAGATCTAAACACCCATTTGCTGCAAATTTTGGTGGTATCTCTCAGAGAAGGCCCTTCTCTACAAAACGAAGTAAAGAAGAGATGGTTCTCCCATTAACTTACTTTTTTGATAAGAAAGCGCATAAGGCTAAGTGGACAAAAGAATTGCTCGATAGATTTAAGAGCATGGAGAAAAAAATTGGTGGAAAAGGTGTTGGTGGATTGTCTGGGATGTTGACGGGGCTGCTACCATTGATTGGTACTATTGCAGCTTTTGGAGTTGGAATAGCCGCAGCAACAGTGAGTATATATGAAATTGTGAAAGCGGCAAAGGCTTTTACGGATTGGTGGAATGCTAAAGAGGGGTTGGCTGAATCCAAGAAAGCAATGGAGAAGGCTTCAGGTTTAGGCCAGGGAACTTGGGGAAAACATGCTCTTGAAAAAGGAAAGACTGGAACAGAGCAATTAGGTATTATTGATAAGGCAACGAAGGAGGGAAAACTTTCTCCATTGATGTCTAAAAAAATAAAAGAAAATATGATTCTTGAAAATATACTTCCGAAGAAAGTGCCTGAATTGGAAAGAGATTCTTCCGAGGTGAAAGCAGTTACAGAGAGACTCCGTGGTGGGACAACTAAAAAGAATAAACTTTTGGAACCTATGCCGACAAAGATAAAGGATCCTTTCCAATCTGACCGAGAAAAGAAAGAGACAAATAAGAGCATGCTCGGTGTACAGAAAGCTGTGGAACAGGTGAATGAAACTTTATCACGACAGCAGGGTTCCGGAGTGAGGGGTGCCGCTCTAGGTGATCCCTATGGCGTTGGTGATCCGCTATTAATTCCCTGGAGTTCAGGTCAGTTAACAGTGGGGAGGGATTAATGTCCAAATGGAATAAAAATACTAAAACAAGCGGTGGGAAAAAAACCCATGCTTTCACAGAATATGGTTACCTTCCTGATGGTGATTCCGTTCCCGCGGATTACCTTGCTCGAATTACAAGTATTAGAAATAAGGCTTCTGTTGTTGGTTTACTTCAAGAAGATATTTCAATGCGAGTTGAATCGAGATGGGATCCGTTCATTCCCACGGCTATTTTGGCTAAAGGAAACATGCTTGCACAATTAATATCTGAGGTTGGCGGAGGTGGGGGAGGGCCAAAATCTTTAATTACAAAAGCGGCTTCGAGAAGACTTTGGGTGGGAACTACTCCAATGACTTTGTCTTTGAAATTGAAATTTGAAGCTATTAATGATTCATTTAAGGATGTTGTTGAACCTTGCAGAATATTGCAATCATTAGCTTTGCCTTCTGAATCGGGAGAAGATGCTACTGCCACAGGAGTTACTACAGCTTATGAGAGTGGTGGTATTGGTGCCGCACTCGAACTACTTCCTCTTCTAACTCCTCCGGGACCATCTCCGTTTTCATTAGAAGGAGTGCTCACTTCAAGAAAACCCATTGATGAATTAAATATCACCAGTATCATAGAAGGATCAAAAGGTGGTGATCGAATAATGCTCCAATTGGGTAAGTTTTTGAGGTTTGATGATGTTATTGTGAAAGAGGTATCCACGGCGTATCATATTAAAATGGACATGTTTGGCGATCCAATCAGTGCAGATATATCTTTGATATTTGAAACCTATGAGATCCCCACAGTACAGTCATTAGAAAAGGCATACGAAAAAACATCATTATTTCAAGAATCTGTTACGGAAAATGGTCGAAGAGAATTTCATATTACCACATTTGGATAAAAAATGAATCGAACAAATTTTTATAACATCTCGGTGGTGGATGGTACGAGTGAGCTCGACTTTCTACACAACACTTTATCTGAGTTCACCATGCAGTATTCTCCAAGATATTATAGGGTTAACGGTGCGGATTTGATGCGACCTTATTTAATTTCAAATAGATTTTATGGTACAATAAATTTCTGGTGGATAATTATGTTGGTGAACGAAATAGCCAGCCCACTTACTGATTTAGAGGTTGGACAGATTTTGAAAATTCCAAGTAAATTGGATATCTACGCTTTCCAAAAGAAGTTCCGTATGCGCAGGTCGTAATATGTTAAATTGCAAACTTCCATTCTGTGAATGTGATTGTGGCCAAAGAGTGAAAGCTCTCGGTTCCTGGTTTTGTAGGGTCATAATACGAGAGGAAGGCCTTCTAATAGAAAAGGTAAGTTTAAGGTTTTAAGAGAAATAAGAATATGTTTGAATAAAGAGTGCACTAATACATTTGAGGTTAGGGTAACCGGTACTAAAAAATATTGTTGCAGTAAATGTGCTAATCGCGGTGAGAACAATCCAAAAGGAATGTTAGGTAAACACCATATTAAGGAGGCCAAGAAGAAGGATAGTGATAGTGTAAAACGGCTATGGCAAAGATTAGAGTATAGAATAAAACAAGCAAGATCTCGAGTAAAAACTAAGCAAAATAGAGCGGAAAAGTTATTGGAGAAAATACTTGATAATTCTTTCCTGATCAATATAAGTTTGTAGGTGATTGGACATTTACTATTGATGGCAAATGCCCTGATTTTATAAATGTTGGTGGCCAGAAAAAGATAATAGAACTCTTTGGCGCTTATTGGCATAAACCAGAAGAAGAACAACAAAGAATGGATTTGTTTGCCCAACATGGTTATCAAACTTTGGTTATCTGGGATTATGAATTGGGTGATGTTAAGAAACTAGAAGACAAACTTTTTGAGTTTGTAGCAGAGTGAGAAGATCAACGTAATAATCTTGAGGATATGGAGAAATAGTAATGAATTCTGCGAGAGGGTATGATCTTACTGTAACTATTGGTAGTACGATAGTTCCCATTCAGCCACAAATGATTCAGGAACTTACAATATCTCAAGATATTGATCAGTTACTTCCTACATTTAAGATGGCTATAAGAGAACCCACCGGACTACTCGGAGAGATAATTCCTCTTGATAGAGACGCCAATACTGTGGCTCTTAAGATTACCGGTATAGGTGGAGAGGACAGTACCAATGAATTTAAGTTCTCTGTAAAAAGGCGGAGAACAGGTTCAGCAAAAGAATATGTCATTGAGGGACTGTTGGATATTCCGGGAATGTTGGATCCTTCTAGAGTTAGAGCTCTAACAGGAGATGTGCGGGATACTCTCGACCTCATAGCCACTGATGAATTAGGTGGTATCAACACCGAACTTGGTGCATCATTGAAGTTCAATAAGACAATAATCCAACCTTATTGGACTAATGCTCAGTTATTCCGATACTTGAAGTCAAATTTATTGGGGGCTAATGATCAATCTGGGTATTGTTGTTTCATTAAAAATATAAGGAGCAATCCCATATTAGTATTTAAGAGTTTAAACGAATTGGTAGCTCAGGATACCTATTTTAATTTTATGGTTGGTCCTAAACAGTATGAAAATTTTCGTCCTGTATCAGAATACCATATTATAGATAGTTCTCAATTTCTTGGAGATTTTGGTGCAAAAACTCAATCATATAGATATTTTGATTACAGTACTGGAGTACATAAAAGTACCAATGTCAGTTTGTCTGGGTATCCGTCACTTGCAGAGCAATTTTTAATAAATAAGGATAGTGATATTGAGGGAGTTAACCTTGTCGAGGGTCGCAGCAATGATTTTACAAGTGACTTTACCGGAAAGATAAAGAATGTACTCTACAATAGACTTAATGGATTTGTAAACATGTGGATATCTACTTGGGGTACCGAGAATATTGCTCCCGGTGATGTGGTAAAAGTGGTTTTTAACGAGGCCTTTGCCAGCGGAAATTTTTATCTTTATCAGCATTCAGGATACTGGCTTGTAAAGAGAGTTGTACACATGATAACTAATTCGTTTATGTCAAATATCTTGTTAACAAGAAATGGTATTGATAGTTCAATTGAAAATACTCTGTTAACGGCAGATTATTCCAAAAGATAATGCTTGATTTTAAAAAAGACACACTAAAATTTCCTGGTCACTACCGGGGTACAGTTGTAAGTAATACTGATCCGAGTAGTCTGGGAAGGATAAAGGTTGAAATATACACCGTGTATGATGGTATTGCTGCTGCAGATATTCCCTGGGCGGTACCTGCTTTTCCATTATTCAGTGGAGCGGGGAGTGGATTTGGTTCCTTTGCTATTCCCGAAGTTGGCAGTATTGTTTGGTGCTTTTTTGAAAATGAAGAGGTCTACCAGCCAGTTTACTTTGCGGCAGCCCCTGATAGTGTGCATGGACTGCCATCGGAAAGAACAACCAATTATCCCGGTAGGAAAGTTTGGAAGACAAAAAATGGTATCACAATAATTGTGGACGATTCCGCGAAAGAAGTTTACGTAAATCATCCTTCTGGAACATCCGTGGTTATAGATACTGATGGAAAAATAATTTTAACTGGTGGGGATGTGAGTATTATTGGAGAGGCCGTGGTGATAGAGGGAACTACGGTCGATATTAATCCTTAGGTAGCATATGGCATTACTTAGAAAAAATTTCGCTAAAGGTACTCTTGCCGCAGGCGTTAATGGTCTAGTTACTCAGATGACTGTGGTTGCCGGACATACTCTGCCCATTAATGCTGGTACTTTTCCCTTGACCATTTGGGACAATGCCACTTATCCAGATCCTGCTGATGCTCTTGCTGCTGGGGATTTAGAGATAGTCATCGCGGAATACTCTGGTACACCAAATGTATACACTATTACTAGAGCTCAAGAAGGTACTTTAGGAGTACCACATGGTTTAGGTCACAGAGCAGCTCTGCATTATACTGCAGGAATGTCAGAAGATGACTTAACTGTTGTGGCAGATCATGCCAGTACTCATGAAGTCTTGGGTACGGATTTAGTTAGTCATGATAGTCTGACTGATTTTGTAGCAGATGAACATGTAGCCCATGGTGGAGTTTCAATAATAGCCGGTACAGGGATGTCTGGTGGTGGAACTATTGCTGCCAACAGAACTTTAAATTGTAGCATCACTCAGTATACAGATGAATTAGCACAGGATGCAGTTGGTGGTACTCTTGATGATGGTACTGTAGGGAATATAGTTTTTACCTATGATGATGCTGGTGGAGTTATATCTGCAGTTACCCAAGATGGAGAAATAGACCATAATTCTCTTTTAAATACTCATAATTTAACCACAGATATAGACCACAATGCTTTAACAAATTATGCATCTAATCAACATTTCTTGCAAACAGATATAGACCATGTAGATACTGACCTTGCTACTGGGTTATTGAAAGTAACAACTGGAACAGGAGCATTATCTGTCATAACAGACTCTTCAGCTAATTGGGACACTGCATATAGTCACAGTCAACTCACAAGTGGCAATCCTCACAGTATATATTTTACTGATTTATTAGATGTTACTCCTTCTAGTATTGCTTCAAGCGATATCAATAAAGTAGTAGTAATTGGTTCTGATTTAAATTTAGAATTCTCCGATGTTTCAACAGATTGGGACACGGCGTATTCTCATAGTCAGTTAACCAGTGGTAATCCCCATGCGGTAGCTTTTACTGATTTAGATGAAGTAACTCCAGTAAGTATAGCATCTGCAGATATTGGCAACGTAGTGATGGTGGATGCTGGTCTGAATTTGGATTTTGTTGATCCCTATACTTTAAGTCATGATGGTTTTGCAGATTATGCTGCTAATCAGCACTTCGTACAAAGTGCAATTACAGAAGTTGGCACGATAGCGACAGGGACATGGGAAGCAACTGATGTCGCCATACTTCATGGTGGTACAGGTCAAAGTACTGCACAGGCGGCTATTGACGCTCTTACTGCCGTAGGTGTTGCAACTAATGAACACGTACTTACTAAAGACACTACTACTGGAAATGCAATTTGGAAAGCCGCAACAGGCGGTTCAGATGCTTTTACAGTTAAAGTAGACGCTGCTGCGACTGCCGGTTATATTGGTGCGGCAAGTAATGATGGCGTATTGAGAACTGGTGCTGGAATATCTTATACTGACGGCGGAGATTTTGTTACACTGGCTTCAACCCCCCTTGCCGGAACTGTAGTACAGGTTGTAAATTTTCAAACAGGTGCATTTAATTCAGGAACTACAGTTATACCGGATGATGATACAATCCCTCAAAGTAATGAGGGAGACCAATATATGTCTCTTGCTTTCACTCCTACAAGTGCAACCAATAAATTAAAAATAGAAGTTGTTGCAATGTTGTCTAATTCTTATGCTGGTGTCCATACCCTTGCTGCGGCTTTGTTTCAAGATGATACAGCAGATGCTTTAGCATGTACTTATATGTCGTCCCCAGCGGCTTATTTTGGATTTTCCGAGTCTTTTACCCACTTTATGGTTGCTGGTACAACAGACGAAACAACTTTTAAGGTTAGGGCTGGTTCAAGATATGCCGGTTCCACTACATCTTTTAATGGTGCTGCCAGTTTGAGAAAATTGGGTGGGGTGATAGCGTCAAGTATAACAATAACAGAAATACAAGTGTAATATGAACCAAGAAATTGTTCAAAAGATAAGATGGCTTCAACAGGCTGAGGGACATCAGCCCTGTTTCAGGTCTGGTAAGATTGTTCCATAAAAGGACAACTGTGGAAAATTAAGGTATAAAATGTTCGGTACTTTTGGATCAAAACAATTTGGAACAACTTGGTATATACCACCCATTACTCCGGTAATAGGCGGTAACATATCTTTAGTGGGAGATTCTTCAAACCACGGAGGCACCATTATCTCCAGTGGCCAAGATGGAACTTTAATGGTTGGGGGAGTAGCAGTGGCAGTAAACGGGGCAACATTAAATTGTCCTATACATGGAGTAACCCCAATTATAGCAAGAACTATTAAAAGCTTTCATAACGGAAAATTGATTTTGACGAATGGGGCAGTGGCAGGTTGTGGGGCTACCATAGTTAGTCCTGACCGTTTCGTGTACGTCGAGTAGGACTTAATACTAGCAGTAGTAGATCACCTACCCTAGGCGGTGGTAGGTATGTTAAATTAGAAGTTAAAGGGTGGGTAGAATCATATGAGCAGTAAAATTTCAACTATTTGGTCCGATCTTGACCATCGGCTTATTCAGGATGCCCAAGGTGCACTTAAAAAGGTTGATAATGTGCAAGCAGTTATGTCTTCTGTAGACAACATACTTAGAACTTCCAAGGGTGAACGTGTAAATTTACCATCTTTCGGATCCAGTCTCAAGAACATGGTTTTTGAATCTATGAATAGTCCTTTAATAGATTTACTATCTCAAAGTCTTAAGGATGAAATAGAATTTTGGGATAGCCGAGTTATTGTTTCCCAAATTCGATACATGGAAGAGCCGGATAACAATTCGATTGTAGTTGAGGTTGCTTTTTCAATAAGAGGGTATGATAAGATTTTTAAGCAGGAAGTTACAGTAAGAGGGGAGGCAGGATAATGTCTAACTTATTAAGCTACACAGATTACGATTTTGACTCTATAGTACTACAGCTTCAGAACCGGTTAAAAAGTAAAGCAGCCTGGCAGGATATTTATAGATCTTCTACGGGTGAAATGCTAATAGAATTGCTTGCCTACGTTCTTAACCTGGGAATGTTTTACACGGAGCGTAGAGCAGAGGAGTCCTATCTTCCAACGGCACAACTACGATCTAGTATAAAGAATTTAGTGGCACTTTTGAACTATTCGCCTAAAAGAAAAACGTCGTCTACGGGCAATTTAACGTTCAGTATTTCTGAAGCATCTACTAAAATAGTTTACATTCCAAAATATATAGTTTGTAAAGATGCTGCCGGGCTTGAGTTTTTAACAAATGAATTTGCCGCAATAGAAAAAGGTCAAACTTCAGTTTCCGTGGTGACCATTCAAGGAGCATTAAATCGGGTAGAAGTGGCTGCAAATGGAGCAACTAACCAAGAATACCATATAAATAATACTTCCGTTGAAAATTCCGCCTCCACTACCAATCCTACATTGAGAGTTATTGTGGATGGGACTGAATGGACTAAAGTAACTTCGTTTATAAATAGCTTAAACACAGATCAGCACTATCGAGTTATTGATGAAATGGATGATACCATCACAATCCAATTCGGAGATGACATAAATGGGGCCATTCCAGAATCAGGTTTAACAATTATCATACAATATATTCAATCTGATGGATTGGATGGCAATGTCACTTTTGCGGACAAGATTACTGTAGTTGATTCAATCATTTATGATGAGGATGGAGTAGCCGTAACTGTGACGGTAACTAATGATGATTCGTTTCTTGGGGGGGATGCAGAAGAGAGTGCGGAAGAAATTCGATATGAAGCTCCGCGAGTATTTAAAACTGGAGATAGGGCTGTAAGTAGGGCAGATTTCATATCTATTCTTGAAAATTATGCAGGAGTAGCTAATGCTAATGTCTGGGGTGAGAATGAAGAAGCAGAGGTGGCGGGTACCTCAGTAGTTGCCGCTATGCTGAATAAGGTAAAAATGTGTGTGCTACTTCAAGATTGGGAATTACCGGGAACGACCTTTAAGTCCACTTTATCAGCCCACATTTATGATATATCAATGCTTACAGTGAAGTATGAATTTGTCACTCCAGTAATACTTTTGGTTATTCCTGTTCTTGATGTTAGAGTAACTGAAGGTCATTCACTATCTCAAGCACAGGCAGATATAGAAGTAGCTTTGGCGACAAAGTTTGTTCTGGGTGATACAGCTAAATTGGGGACTATAGTTAAGTACAGCGAAGTACTTTCAGCCATTCACGATCTTGAAAATGTTGCGTATGTGTCGATGGATCTAGAAATAAAGAAAGTTCTATCGGATAGTTATGATTCGACGTATGACTGGAGTGAAGTTCTTGATGCAACGGATGTTAAACCTGAAACATGCCGGGTATTTGTAGACGGAGTATATAAAGTTACAGATGTTCAGATTAGTGCTACAAAGGGTACGTTTAGTCTACCAGCCATAGGACTTACGGGAGATATAGATTATCACTCAGGACTAATTACTTTAGATGTAGTGACATCACCGGCACTTCCAGTTTATGTCAGGTACCAGCAGGATCAAAACGATAACATCGTGCCATCTGCTAATCAAATTGCGAAACTAGAGGACACGGATATCAATAGTATTTCCATGGAGTAATAATCAATAGTATAATTGAGGAAGTAATAATGAAAAATTTTCATGGGTTAGAACAAATATGGACAATCACACAAAAGCGCAATGGCAGAATTCTTTGGGCAGAAACAAAGAAAAATCTAATTGTGGACGAGGGTGAAAAAGCTCTTGTGGATACTTTTTATCGAAACCTGGCTGCCACGTATTTTGTTACGGCGGATTTTTGGGTTGGACTTTATTATGGAAGTCTCGCTGAAACCACAGTGCTTGGTACTATTCCTGAGATTTCAGCCATTAATGGTTATGCCCGAGTTCAGATTGAGAGGTCCGTTGTAGGTTGGCCCACAATTGAATTCCACGAGAATGACTGGCGGGTTGTATCTAAAACAATAACTATGACAGCTTCTGGGGGGAATATTGGTCCAGTAAACGGGGCCTTTTTGTGCACTTCTTCAAATAACACAGGAGTGTTAATCGGTGGCGTGGCTATGAGTATGTCTCGCACTATTCCCGCCGGTGATGATATTGAATTCACAATAAAAGCGAAACAAAAATAGGGGTTGAGAAACGTTAGTAAGAGAATTTAATTTTGAATAGGGCAATTATGGCTGTTGCAGATATGGTTGTAGTGGGTATTCGAGATGTAGTTAAGGGTGTTTCCGTCTGGGGCATGAAAGATGATGGGACTGTTGCCTGGACTTATGATACAGGTGGTTTAACTAGAAAAGCATTAATCAGTGCTGGCTCTGTTTTTATCGTTGGAACAGCTGCGGATAATGGGGATGGTACCAAAAATCTTTGGAAACTAAGTCTTACTACTGGTCTATTAGAGGCAAGCAGATATTGTCGAAGTTCTGGATTTACATGGGACTTAGCTTTGGATTCAGTAGATAGACTCATTGTAGGTACCAATGATGGTGCTTCCAGGCTCCCTTTGGATTTATCTTCGGAAGAAACTTTTAGCAGTGGAGGTTGTCTTTCATGTGCAATTGACCTTGTTGATAATAGTATTTACATAGGTTCTGGGGGACTTTCTGCGAACATTAGAAAATATGCTTCTAATTTAACTTCTGGTTGGACAGCCACGCCTTATAGCAGTTCTTCCACGTATGGTATTGGAGTTTTATCAAATCAAAAAATTGTGTTTGTTCAAAGTGGGAGAAGATACGCTTATGATAAAGATGGGAATCAACTGTGGGGTATAGTTGCTGCGTATGCTGGTGCAGAAAGAGTTAAGATTTCCTCACTAGATAGAATATTTCTATTTTCTTCTAATCTAGTTGAAGTAAATGAAACTGATGGATTGGCAATATCAACAACTGCCTCACCTGAAACTTATGATGCATTTATTGCTGCGGATGGCATCACTATATACACCTGTGGAGGGTATTCTAAGGCTTTTAATATACGTAAAGAGCACGCAGATAATTTAACCGTTTATGGACAAATGGTTACTCCCAGCTGTGGAACTCTTTATGGGATATCCGCAGATCCTTCATTCAGTTTTTCTAAAGAACTTAAAGATGATATCCAAGGTTTTTGGAAATTAAATGACAATGCTGCCAATACCACAGTTGTAGATGATTCCGGTAATGCTTATGATGGTGTAGCTTCTAAGAATACTTCTGTTATGTCTACCGTGGGTAAGATAAATGAAGCTTTGACTTTTGTAGAAGCGGATTCAGACGAAGTTAATATAGGAAACGTGATTCCTGCTTTAAATTTAGCTCCGAGTCAAGATTTAAGTATTGCTTTTTGGTTTAAGTGGGCAGGTGGTGGGGATGTATTTAACACTATCATACATAAGTGGAAAAGTGGTGTTAACGCAGGCTTTGGTATTTATATAAACAGAGATCAATCAAAAATTAGGGCAAGTATAGACTGGGCTGGAACAACTGCGGTCAGTGAAAATGTAGTAGATATTATTGTTGATACATGGTATTTAGCAGTTTGGAGAGTAGATCGTACCGGAAATTCTTCTTTAAGTTTAAATAATTGGGCGGATTTCCAAAAACTTACCATTTCGAGTTATGTTTTGAATGATGTAACAAATGTTCAGAATTTTTACTTGGGGGCAAATGCTGCTCTCAACGCAAGTTATGGGCCATATAATGGAGTTTTAGATTGTGTAGCTGTCTGGGACAGATTAATTACCGAAGAGGAAGAAGCACAAATATGGAATGATGGTAATGGAACAGAAGATTACGGAATTTGGGAAGCACCGGTAATAAGTGTACAACCTATTAGTCAAACAAAAAGTGTTGATGATAGTGTTACCTTTTCCGTGACAGCAACAGGAACACCAACTCCTACGTACCAATGGAAAAAAGATGGTAATGATATATTTGGGGAAACTTCTGATTCACTTTCTTTTACGGTAGATGCAAATTCAGGGGGGGACTATACTTGTGTAGCCAGCAATTTAGAGGGTTGGGATACTTCTGATACTGCTACCCTATCAATTATTCCGTTGATAACGGATCAGTCTTCAAGTACTCCAGTTCCTTTAGGACAATTAGCCACTTTTATTATGACTGTTGTAGGGTATCCTGTGGTAACCTACCAATGGAGTAAAGATGGCTCTCCAATGGTTGGAGAAACGAGTTCTTCTTTATCTTTTTACACGGAAAGTTCTGATGCGGGTACATATACTTGTGTAGTTACAAATGTTGCAGGATCTGATATTTCAGATGGTATTGTTTTAACAATTATTAGTAATCCATATACTTGGAATCCTTTTAATTTGATTTTAGATGCAGAGAGGGCTGATTAATGGCAAATTGGCATTTAGATGAAGGCTATTATTTAGATGAGGAAAGCCAAGTAGAGATATCTTCGGAAGCGACCCTACTTCTAGATTTGCAATACATAGCTAAACCTTTAGCCAGCATAGAATTGATATCAGAGTGTGAGTTATCAATAAGTGTAATTCAAGCTGTCGCTTTGGATTTACTTGAGTTGGTTCCTGAGAAATTTCAATCGTCTCTTATTCTTCAAGATTATTGCGAAGAAGCCAGTACTCAAGTGGGTAGCTGGCTATCCAGTGTAAAGAATTCCATAAAGCTCGTGAATCCTAATACTGTTGGTACGATACCTTATTTAAGATATCTTGGGGCACTTATCGGGGTTGAGTTTTCTCCAGAGGATGAGACCACAGAAGCCGCTATGAGGAAAGAGCTGGCTAATGCTATTAGCTGGTACAAGTTAAAAGGGACCTATGAATCTATACAAATTCTGTCCTTAATTCAGCAATTTATAGTTAACTTCTACGACATGTATACGAACGACTATGATACCTTTTACATGACGGATTGGTTTGTGGGAGATGAGGATGAAAATCCACCGGGATTTGACGCTACGTATTACAAATCCCCACACTTTGGATTGGAAGTTTTATTAAATAAAGTATTCGAAGTAGGTTCTGACCGGTATCTTTGGCGTTCAACCTACTTGGATAATTTGATAGCTCAGGTTGAAAAGACACGGCCGGTTCATACTATACCTCATTATTTGTTATTGTTGAATCCTAAAACGGATGAGCTTGGACACATAATTGAAGTGGATGGTGAAATACGAACAAAGGTATTGGGTAATTGGGAGTATTCAACTAAGTACTTCGATATGGCCACCGGAGCTGGAGCTTGGAATTTTGATGATGGATCTGTTTTTGATGAATCTGCTACAAACTTTATTAATAGTATCACAAAATACGTTTTCGGGACAGGTGGTAGTTTTGATATAGATAACCCTGTAATAGAGGGTACAATAGATGTTGCAGATATACTTATTACGGATGAAAAAATTGTATTCGAATTCATTCTTCCGAAAACAGAAGTTCAGGCCGGAATAAATGAACTCGGCCTGTACAGTACAGCGTCCGGGACTCCTTTAGTATTATCAAGTGTTTTTCCAAAAATTGACAAAGCAAATAATGTTGAATTAAGAGTGGTAGTTGAAGTTTTCAAATCGGATTTATCTTCAAGTGAACTTCCTCCATCTTAAACTTAATGAATTTAAACATATAGGAGAGTAACATGCCTGATAATGTGGGAACACAAATTGTTAGCTTAATACATTATTCAGCTGCTTCAAGTCCAAATGTAAATAGGCGGCACCAGGATATTAGACAAGTTGGTCTGTACCAAGGGGGTCGACTAACTGTTGTGGACGGACCGACCCGGGCCGCATCATTGTCTGCCTTGATCTGTGAAATTTCTGATGGTACCTACCAAGTAAAAGTTCAAACAACTACTGCAATAAGTCTAACTGCAGTAGAAGCTACTCCGTACATCATCTTGCGGTGGACATATGTTGGTGCCGCTTCTGATTTTATGGAAGTATTATCAATAGCAGCTCCATTAACAAATGACGTTGTGATAGGTAAAGCTAATTTTGCAGCGGGAGCCTTGACTGGATTTACTTATGGGGATGCCACGTATCCAAGAAGTACTCCCAATACTCAGGATCTATTTTTGAAAGTAGAACCTACAGAGGATGCCGAATTAAAAGTAAGGATCCGGGCGGGAAGGATTACTGGTTACACAGAAAGTATTGATGTTATTGATCAAAAAAGTTCTTTGTTTACCGTACCAACTGCTAATTCAAGAATTGATTTAGTGTACTTAAATAAAGATACTGGGGCGGTGAGTATTGATGCATCAGGAACGGAGGCAGCTTCACCTGTCGCCCCAGATTACGCCGGAAAGTTAGTTCTGGCTGAAGTAACTCTGGCTGCTGCTAGTACTAATATCATAGCGAGTATGATAAAGGATGTTAGAAATTGGATAGCTTTGCCTCAGAGTGTAGATGATACTACAATAGAAAAAAGTGCCACTGGAGAACTCCAAGTTAAATCAACGGGAGTAGGATTACAATTAAGAACTGGAACATTGGCGGCGTATGATTTTACTGAAGTGGATATTACTCAAGATGGTGCTTGGCATGATTTAGATTTATCTTCTATTGTTCCAGTTGGAACTAAAGCTGTTACATTATCAATTGGTTTGTATACGTATGCGGATATTGCAGAAACTATTTATTTTAGAAAAAAGGGTGTTCTTGATAGTGTTAATATCGCAAGAGCCGACAATACAATACTAGGTCGTGGACAGGTTTCAGATGTACTAGTTGGAGTTAATAGTGATAGAAAAATTCAATATTATGTAACACATTCAGTTCAAGCAATTGGATCAATACAAATAGTAATAAGAGCATGGTACTTATAAGAGGAGAAAATAAATGGGAAGTGTGAATCATGGTACCCAGGATATAAGTTGGAATTTTTATGAAGAATTGACATCGAGGGATTTCAATGAACGTAATATGAATATTCAACCAAGAGGTATATACAAGGGTGGCTATTTGACTAGAGTTTCTGACGCTGAGGTCTCCTTATCTCCCCTTACCGCGGAGATAGGTGATACTGTTATTCAAGTATCCATAAGTACCGCTGTCGCGGCCACACTCAATGTCAGTACGTTAGATTCGGGAAGTATATCCTCAGCTACTCCTGTTTTGGTGCTTCGATGGGCATACACCGCTTCGGCCGCCAATTATATGGAAATTCATGCGATTGCCTCTGCTGCCGTTGCTTTATCTAATGACATTATTATCGGCAAATGTAACTTTAGTGGGGCAACTCTGGTTGACTTTGACTACGCGAATAGAACTTTTCTTACTATACAAGATCTGTTCTTAAAGGTGGAAAGTAGCAGCGGTCTTTACGTACAACTGCGGGCTGGTAGAATTCAAACCGCCACGGGTTACGTACAAATTCCGGAAACATTGGTAGGACCGTTCTCGGTACCGGGATCTCCTAATTCTAGAATCGATCTTATTTATATTGATACCGATGGGACAGTATCAATAGCAGCAGGAGCTGCAGCTCCTAGCCCATCTGCACCTAGTTATGCAAGAAGATTGGTAGTTGCTGAAATTAGGATAGCAAATGGGGATACCACCATCCCGGCTAGTCGAATTACTGATGTCCGATCTTTTATAAGTAAGAATTTTGATATGTCTCCGGTTACTTATGTAGGCGGAGAAAGTGTGACTCATGCTAACGGTTTGATAGAAAAAATGGGTAAAACCGCTACGCCGGTAGGCAATCTCGCATACAATGGTACTGTAACGGTTACCTTTGCAACACCTTTTCCAAATGGTATTAAGTCAGTAGTCGGGAATATGAAAAATACAGCAGGATACGGGGCAGTTGTTGAGATTTATTCTGCAACTGTAAACGCCGTGGTGTTTAGATATACTGAGTCCGATATAGGGATATACGAAGCTTGTGATGGAATTTACTGGATGGCAAAAGGTTGGTAACCAATATGATAACTATTAAACATAATAAGGGGACGGGTGTAATTCCGATTAAAAATACCGCGTGTAGGGCTCGTCCCATTACTGATATTCTTCCAACAGGGGCATGGAAAGACCGTACATGTTTTCTTATTGGTGGAGGTCCAAGTTTAGTGGATTTTGATTTTCGCAAGATAGAGAATCAATTATCAATAGGAATAAACAAGTCGTTCATCAAATTTCCTACAACAGTAAACTACGCCATGGATGTGCGATTTTATGATCTTATTACTTTTCCAGAAAATGATAAGTTAAAAAATCTACACCAACAGTGGTTGGACTACAGGGGAATTAAAGTTTTCTTAAAGCACAGCAGTAAGACACGCTATGATCCTTCTGTGTATTTTGTACCCAAGTTTCCCACCAATGCTTTAAGTTTAGATCTTAAGAAAGGAATATGGGGAGGTAATAATTCTGGATTCGGCTCGCTAATGCTGGCTTGTGCTTTGGGAGCAAAACGAGTGGGCCTTTTGGGATTTGATTTAAAAGTTAAAGAACCTAAGGATTCTAAAGAAAATAAAATAGAAACCCATTGGCACAGTGGGTACGGAAATGAAAAGAAGGAAACTTATCAAAAGAAACTGGATAAGTTTAAAGAATGTTTTACCAGTTATGCATCTGCGATAGCTGAGCAGGGTATTTCTGTGGTTAATTTAAATCTTGATAGTGCATTAAATTGTTTTCCAAAAGATACTTTGGATAATTTTCTGTGTAAGAGCGGGAAGTAGGTATAATTATAACATAAGGTAGACTGACGGCTTGAATGTTTTAGAGAGTTAATGTAAGCTCCGATTCTGTGATGGAAGAGGACGAAGGACTGCACTGGGTTCGAGTCCTGGAACTTTCTGTTCAGTTTACTAATTATGATGTGGATAATATTAATAGGGCGGTGGCGACCGATAAGGAATGTAGGGAAAGCACAAAGCCATCATGCCCGCCCTATTAATTTATCAAGAGAGAAGGTGGAGAACAATGCAGAATTTAAGACATCTGGGATCGAAGCTAAATCATTCTGCTCTGATAAAAAGAATTATTGAAAAGCCAAGGTCTCTACTTTTCAAAAGTTCATTTTTAATCACCAGTAAAACTGCACCAAAAATGTTAACCTCCATTTCTTCTATAATAAGTGCCAAGCAAAAAGATAGGGTTTTTCTTGTAGGTAGTGGACCAAGTTTGTGGGGATTCAATTTTGATATCCTGGCGGATGAGGACACTATCTGTGTAAACAGTTCAGTATTTGATGTTCCACAACCTAATTTTTTTATCACTAAGGATTATTCTTTTTTGCTGAAGTACCTCATTCCCTGTTTGCAAGCTAAAAGTAACGCGGTAAAAATTTGGAACAGTGCTATGAAAATTTTTGTCGCTTGCTACGCTGAAGGAAATCTTCAAGATATTGACAACGAAATTGTTGACGTGTCACATGGAATTAGATATGATTTATGCCCAGTTAACTGGGTTATAAAGAATCATGAGCAGTGGGGTATTGGTTTATCACTAGCTGATTTTAGATGTGGAGTTGATAGTGGGTACGGGGCCTTACAACTTGCTATTCTACTGGGTTATAAAAATATTTATTTTTTGGGCTATGATATGTGTGTACAGGGGGAAACACATTATCATAGTAGATATAAAAAGAGAAAGTCTGAAGAATTCCAAAAGAAACTTGATGGTTATGCTAATTTGTATATACAAGCCTTTCAAGAAATAAAAAATATGAATCAAGTAAAATTATATAGTTGTTCTTCCACTAGTAAATTTAATTCGTATATTGAATATCTTCCAGTGGAGGAAGTTTTGAAATGAAACGTATCACAATATTGATTCCCACTAGGAATCGTCTCGAAAAATTGAAAAAAACACTTGCCTCAATTCCAAATCTTGATTATGTGAATGTCTTGATTGCCTGTGACAGTGACATGGATACATTCAAGTATATTGAATCTCTTAACAATCCAAGAATTTGGCCAATGATGGTGCTCGCCTGTTGCGGTTCGGAATTTGCTGGTTCCGTTGAATGTAAAAATTTATGCACACCCGACGTGGAAGACGGATTGTTATATGGTACAGATGATATCATTTTCCAAGAAAATGCTATTCAAAATGCTTTTGCTTATTTTAATTTGAATTTTCCAGATGATGATGGTGTTGTTGGATTTGTTCAAGAAGGGAATACCTTTCATCCAACTGGTGTAGGTTTAGTAGGTCAGAAATTTCTTCAGAGGTACCCCGGGAAACAACTATTCTTCCCAGGTTACTTTCATTTTGCTTGTCAGGAGATTTATGACTTGTGTAATAAAATTGGTGGAAAGTTTGTTCAAGCAAAAAATGCAGTAGTTCTGCATAAACATCCTTGCAATTTTAGAGAAGAAATGGATCAAACACATCAGGACGCTCGAATTAAAAAGCGTAAAGATCATACTCTTATAAAAGAGAGAAAAGCAAAAGGATCAATATGGGGTGACAATTAATACAGGGGAAGAAATGGATATTTTAGAAGAAGTTTTAGTTGGTGGTAAAGATGAGAGGCACTGCCAGCAGACTCCAGATGAAGCAAAATTTTTAGCTGAAACTGCTTCGCTAATAACAGATGGAGTCATTGTTGAGATAGGTCGTAGATTTGGTGGGTCAACGCTACTTTTATGCTCGTATTCCAAAAATTCAAAAATGTATTCTATTGATACGGAAACGGTAGACAGTGAACGGGCTTTCAAATTGCTAACGGATCACGGAATTCTTCCAGAGAGTTTTACATTCATAACGAATCATTCTCAACATATATCAAAATGGAATGTACCTATTGATCTATTATTCATTGACGGTAACCACACTACTAATGCTTGTAGAATAGATTTGGAGATTTGGGTTCCAAGAGTTAAGCCAGGTGGACTGGTTTTAGTTCACGATGTTGGTTCTACAGGAATTCCAGGACCTAAATTGGCTATTGCTGAGTATCTTAAAGCAGGTGGACCATTGACTTTCGTCAAACAAATTGGCTCAAGTCAATTATTGAGAAAGATGGAGTAGTTAACATGAGATACGCGGTAGAAATGCCAACAAGGGATAGGAATACAACTCTGGTTCAATGTTTAAGAACCTTTGAACAACAGGTTCCAAAGCCAGATTTTATTGTTATTGTTAATAATAATACAGATGGAATACTACCTGAGATTCCAGCATTAAGTATTCCTTTAAGTGTTATTCATAATAGATACTCTGTTCCTGGTCCTGAACAAGCCCACCAAACAGCTCTTGAATTTTTTGTTGAAAGAGATATCAAAGTAGGTGTTCGATGGGATGATGATTTACTCCCACGACAAGGATGTATGAAAGCCTTACTCGCCCACTTTGAAGACCCATATTTTAATGGGGTTGTTGGGGGTTGCTATCCCAGACCAGGGTATCCAATTTGGAATAACACGGGCGTAACTCCGTTGCCCCTAAACCAACCACCAGCCCATTTACAATTTTTTGAATGGCAAAATAAAGTTATGAAGCACGTACCTAGTTTGTATAGTGGTATGATGTACTCGACCAAACGAGCGTTACAAATTGGGGGATTCTGTACTGAGTATAGTCAACTTGGTTTTCGAGGTGAAACAGATTTTTCGATACGAATGGAAAACTGTCGAATTGAACCTCATGCGGTAGCTGTCCATTTATTGGCCGTAGGTGGAGTCAGAACAATCGGCAATCCACTTGCCATAGAAAAAATAGATCAAGCTTTGTTTGATAAAAGAATGAAGGATAACAAATGGCAAGAAGAATTATAATTTTAACCAATACCTCTATGGAGGATAAAATTGGTGGGGTCCCAGTTCATTGTAAACTTCTGCAAAGAGTTTTTCCAGAAGCTATCCATTTAACTTGTTCAAAAGTTGGTGTGACTAAGGGTACTTTCGAAGAGATGTCTTATAATTTAGGGTACCTTGCGGAACACAAAGGATTGATTAAACCTGATGATATTGTTATAACTGATGGCTTTTGGGGTTGTGGGTTATCCAATCAAGATCGAGTCATTGTTGTTTGTCATGGAATTTTATCCGGAGATGTGGGCTTACAGCATCCCATATCCCAATATCAAAAAAAACACATGGAAAGAAACCATGTTGTCTCAGTCAGTATAAACGCAGCACAAGAGTGTATTCGGGATTACCAATTTACTTGTGATACAGTCATTATGAACGGAATTGATTTGGATATATTTTGTCCTCCTCAAGTTCCACCGGGAGCGTTTGTTCTTGGTACTATTGACCCCATGGGGAAATGCCGAATAACCAAATTCAATGGACTTATAGATCGGTTAAAGGCTGATTTTACTATTCAAAATGTTCAAGGAGATTGGCCATACGCAGTTGCTAAAGAATATCAAAAGTGTTCTGCATACCTCCATCTATCAAGATATGAAGGTTGCTCATACGCAGTAAATGAAGCCTTGGCGACGGGCCTTCCAATAATAGCAACGCCTACAGGTTTAATAGGGAATTATCAAGCTTTCTTAAATGAATATAAGTTACCAATAGGTGAAATTTTAACCTCAGTAACTCCTACTTATGAAGAAGTAAAGGCCTCAGTTTTGAAGGTTCAAAGAGAGTACTCAACCTATAAACCCCTAGAGTGGTGCCAAAAATATTGTAACTTTCAGCTTTTCAAGAAAGAATGGACGAATTACATCGCTAATTTTATAAGCGTATAAGGATAGGTATGCAATATCATAGAGATAGAATTAGCCGAACAAATTCGAGGATTCAAGGTACTCAGATACATAAAAAAGTACCAATAAGTAGTCCTATAGTAGCACCCGAACTTAATTATGCCTATGTTCGAAAAGTTGGTAAGAAAAGTATTGTGCATGTTGTTTATCCAGCAATTTCAATTCCTCCAAAAAATTATGGCGGGGTCGAAAAAGAAATATATCTTTTAGCTAAGGAACAAGCCAAAAGAGGATATGATGTGTACGTTTTTGCTCATCCAGAATCCGTGATTCCAGGGTGCAAGATAATTCCTTGTCCATCCTGCGGAAATACTATGGGTCAAATTCAAGCGGATATGGTGCTCAAGTTTATTCAACGGTGTAAACCGGATGTAATTCATGACCATAGTCCCTGGGGACTGCTGGGTTCTCGTAACTGTCATTGTCCAGTTATCCGGGGTGTTTATGGAGATCCTTTTAAGCTCTATGTGGCAACAGTTAGAAGTGATACTACAGTGGTATTTACTACTAAAGCTTTTGCAACATTTTATGGTTATCCAAATGCGCCAATCATTAGAATGGCCATTGATGAGAACTTAAAAAATGTTCCCTTTTGTCCTGTTAGAAAAGCAACCTGGGCGCTATTTGTAGGAAAAATGGAAGAAATTAAGGGTCCACAAACTGCCATTGCCTGGGCAAAGAAAACCAATAGAACCTTAGTTATGTTGGGTCCAATTTTTAACCTGGCATTTTTTGATACACAAGTACGAACACATGTGGACTATTCCTGCAATACCATTAAAAATGCTGTGGATCTGGCAAATGCCCTGCCCACGGGTAAGATAATCTATGGAGGTACTTTACGTCAGGTTGATTTTTGGGTGCCCTATCTTGCAGCAGGAGTTACTTTTGTTCCGAGTGAATGTGAAGAAGCTATGTCTATGGTGGTTCAGGAAGCAATGCTAACTGGATGCCCCGTTATTGCTACTAACAGAGGTGGGATATTTGAATCAATGGGAGAAGGAATTGGTGGAAGAGTGGTAAGTTCCACCGATGAAGTTGCCATGTATCTCGATACCCTCAACCATTGGTATCAGGCTAAGGAAGCTCGAGATCATATTCTCACTACACGCACACTTGAAGTTATGGTTGACAGCTGTGACGAGATCTACAGAAAGGTGATGAAATGAAAATTTTGGTAGCCGGTCCGTACATTGGAGAACTCGGATTTGAATCGTGTAACTGGATGCCCCATCTTGCTGCAATTAGAAAAGATTATGATTCCATGGTGGTGTTTTCTCGAAGGGGTCATGAAGATATATACCCTTTTGCGGATACGTTCATTGGATTTGATTTCGGTCTTGAAGTAGTACACTGTGATCAAAATTGGATGATTCAGCCGCTACCCGGGGCAGTGGCAGCATTTAACCTATTAGAAAATCAGGTACGTGATTACACAGAAGCACTAAAGGTTGATGGTAATCAAGTTTCTCTATTACTCTCTGATGTTCAAATGAGAAGAACCAATTTCAACGATAGATTTCCAATAGTACTTCACGGCAGTGCAAAGAATAATGAAAAATGGGGTGGGATCCTGCCTCCAGGCCCAAAGATTGTATTGCCAATCAGGTCATACCGAAGAGGTGCAGCAAAAAATACCAGTCCGGTATTAATAGACACAATTACTTCTGTACTAAGGGATAAAATAAATCCCACCTTTATTCTGATAGGACATGAAGAGTTGCCCTTTCAGTGTAAATCAAGAAGTAGCTGTATTGATCTTTTGAATAAAACGACAATAAGTGATCTGATCTCAATTTATGCCTTGTCTGACATGGTAATTGGTGCGGTAACCGGTACAATGCATCTTGCTGCACCCTGTGGAATACCACATGTCACCTGGCTTACTTGTGTAGCACCTCCCGGGGCAATAGAAGAAAGATTTCTTACTCAGTGGAATCTTACTAAAACTCCAGTTGAATATATTGATACTCCACCAGATGTAAAAATAAATCCAAATATCGTGATTGAGAAAGTAATGAATTTATGGAAAAGGATTAGTATATGAAATTTTTAGTAACTGGAATCACAGGATTCGCCGGACCTCACTTAGCTAAACTGCTGATGGAAGAAGGACACAAAGTATATGGATTAGTGAGGTGTTCCAACGGCCGAGAAAAAGATTTGTTGGATGTTCTGTCTGAAGAGGCACTAAAACAAATAACTTGGGTGTATGCAGACTTAACTGATTTCTACTCATTACACAAAGTATTCACGACTACTCAGTTTGATGGGGTATTTCATTTGGCGGCACAAAGCCATGTTCCAAATAGCTTTGCCCAACCTGTGCTAACTTTTGATTCCAATGTGATGGGATCGGTCAACCTAATCACTTGTATACAAGACTGCCAAGAAAAGTGCAGACTTCACGTTTGCTCCACTTCTGAAGTGTATGGAAATCAGTGTGTAGAAGGTCATCCACTCACGGAGGATACTCCTATCGCTCCTATCAATCCCTATGGTGTGAGTAAAGCCGCTGTAGACCTCTATGCCCAGGAACGAATACGAAATAACGATTTAAACTGTTTTATCACGAGAGCATTCAGTCATACTGGACCACGGAGGGGGTTTAACTTCTCAATATCCTCGGATGCATTCCAAATAGCAAAGATGATGTTGTCCATGCAACCTCTACAACTATTGGTAGGAAATTTGAAAACCAAGCGTGTGGTTATGGATGTAGAAGATTGTGTGCGGGCCTACTATCTACTTATGATGTCAAACTTCACCGGGGTTTATAATGTTTGTGGTGAAGTGGTCCATGAGATGCAGCATTTTACGGACCTTCTTCTTGAGTACTCGGGGTTGACGGGTGTTACTCAAAAGATCCATCCTCCATTCTTTCGACCGGTTGACATTGATGTTCAACAAAGTGATAATTCAAAGATTTTTGATGCCGTCTGTTGGACAGCCAAAATTCCGATTGAGAAAACTATGCAGGATCTATTGGATTATTGGGTAATTAAACTTAAAAAATCAAATACAGTATAGGTGGAACTATGGGCATTACTTCGTACACTTTTAACTATGTAACTAAATACCTTGATGGTGTTGAAAGCATGTGCGAGCTCGGGAATCAGGAGTTTTTTATCTCCGAGCGTATGTACCAACCGGCAAAATTTTACTTTGAAGCAATGGGGATTCGTCACGTTTCTATAGATTTAAATGGGAAGAGTGGCGCTTTACCATTGGATCTACAAGAACCCCTGGATCTTGGTCAATTTGATATGGTAACCGATTTTGGTACTTCCGAACATGTGCTGGATATTTATGCTTGTTGGAAGAATAAACATAATCTTTGTAAACCTAGTGGATTGATTATAAGTCAGAATCCAAAGGTAGGTAGCTGGCCAGGTCATGGTCTGTACTATTTTACACTTAAATTTTATAAAGAGTTGGCACGCTTGATGGGCTACCAAATAATGGAATTACAAGTGGATGATACAGAAAATGGACATCATTTGATATTTTGCATTCTTAAAAAATTACGGGATACTGAGTTCATATCTCGTGCTGAATTTGTCAATTTAAATTTAGAGTTTGTTAATAATAAACAAAGTATATCCAATCAGGGTTTAATGGTAAATACTGTAGATACAGATATTACCACCATTGAGGAAAAAGATGAATAAACTAGATGAACTCGCCCTAAAATATGGCACAGATAAAAGTTCCAAGTGGCACAATTACACTGCCAGGTACTATAGAGAATTTAAACACCTCTGTGATAAAGAAATAAGAATACTTGAGATTGGAGTTTACGAGGGGGCTTCATTGAGAACTTGGGAAGAATTTTTCCCTAAAGCTAAAATTTTTGCAATTGATAGTTATATTGCATGTACGAGATATGCCAGTGAAAGAAGCTCCATTTTTATCGGAGATCAAGCTGATCCAATATTTCTTAATTCTGTTGTTAAGCAAACAGGAGGAAATTGGGATCTTATCCTTGATGACGGTGGCCATACTATGGTCCAACAAATTACGAGTTTTAAGAAGCTATTCCCTCATCTTAATTCTGGCGGAATATACGTTATTGAAGATTTGCACACATCGTATAATGCTACGTATGGTGGTGGACTTCGTAAGGCTGGAACGACAATGGAGTACTTAAAAGACCTGCTTGATGAAATGAATGTGGGAGACAAGTTTTGTGGCGATCCGAACAAAGTATTTGATAAAGAATGGATTGATTCAATTCATTTTTATCTGGCGTTAGCTTTTATTTTTAAAATAGTAAAATAGGATGTTTATGATTTTAAAATACTCGGGAGAAAAATTGCCGTTCCATAAGCATTTACTCCAAATGCTGTCTTTAACTTCTTCAATATTTAAAAAACACCAAATTCCTTACTGGTTATTTGGTGGAACACTACTTGGGGCAGTTAGAAATGGTTCAATTATTCCATGGGATCATGATATTGATATTGAGATTTTTTATGTAGATCGACATAGGGTACATGCCCTACTTGAAGAATTTGCTAAAAATGGATTTCAATTGCGAAAAAATATAATGCCCGAAGGTCGGTCACAGGTTGCTAAACCAGGAGAATGGGTAGCATCGTCCTTGTGGTTCGAAGATTTTCATATGTGCATTTTCTTTGCCTATTGGAATTTTGAGGAGGAACCGAAATACCTAACCAAAAATCATCGTCTTGCATGGTATTTTGCTCCTCCCGAATTAGATAAATTAACTGAAATTGAGTTTGAAAATGAAGTGTATCCGTGTCCGAGTAACCCCAAAGGGTGGTTAACTCGGGTTTATGGAAGCAATTGTATTGAAGTTCCTGCTATACAGCCATATGGTAATATGAATTATGTTCGAAAATATGCACCAAATAACATTGACATTCTTAAAGAAATAGATACAAATACTGGGAGTAATTATGAAGCCAAATATAAAAGACGTTTGGAAAAATGAAGAAATGATGACTTGGTTAGATGCATCTCCGCTTCATGCGAAACGCAGTTCATTAGAGGTATTGTGCTCTAAGATTACTAAAGCTATTGTAAAGAATCCGAAAGCCCTCATACTAGATGTTGCCTGTGGTCCGGGTTCAAATCTTAGGCGACTACTTCAGCGAGGTGTTCCTATTGATCCCAAGCAGTATTTAGGAGTCGACTTTTCTCCGAAGGCTTTGGAATTGGCAAAGAAGCATCTTCCAGAATACCAATTTAAGCTATTGGATGTTATTGAAGAAACTCTTCCTGAAGCTGAAATTGTTTTGTGTATGGATGTACTCCAACATCTTGAACATCCGATGCGTCTGGTAAAGAATTTATTTCAAGCAACCAAAAGAATTTGCTTTATCAATACTTGGGCCATAAAGAAGGGTGACGGATGGGACGAACACCACGTTGTTGAGTGCCATGGTAAATTCAATTGTATGCACAGGCAATTTGATATTCATAAACTGGAAAAAGGATTACGCGAATTTGATTGGAAGCTCTCATATGCGAAGATTACTTTTGCGGACGAATGGGCCGGAATCCTAGAAAAATAAAGTTGAAACTATGAATGATAAAGTTATTGGAATACTCGGAGGAATGGGACCTTACGCTACGATTCTTTTGCAAAAAAACATATTTGATTTGACTCCTGCGACAAAAGATTGGGAGCATATCCGAACTGTTGTGGATAATAATACCCACATACCCAGCCGCACACGGGCGGTAATGTATAATGAAACTTCCCCACTTGCGGGGATGATTGACTGCTGTAAACAATTACAAAACTATCCCGTGGACATTATAACTGTTCCTTGCAATAGTGCGTGTTACTGGATTCCCGAAATTAGAAAAATCATTAAAACTCCGATCATAAGTATTATTGACATTGCTCTAGAAGCTCTTGGCGAAAAAGTTACAAAAGTCGGCATTCTAGGAGGATCAGTAACCTACATTAAAAATCTGTATCAACCGGGCCTGGAAGAATTGAATCTGGGATATTGCAAACCGGATTTCATTTTACAAAATCAAGTTGTGTCTTTGATAGAATCTATAAAATTGAACGGAGATAGTGCTCTTGATCAGCAAAACAAATTTCAGAGTATTGTGGAAGATTTCATTCGTACGTCCGGGGCAGATAGTATCATTTTAGCCTGTACTGAATTGTCAGAGTTCAAGGATGTTTTAGTTGGCGTCCCAGTTATAGATTCCAGTTCTTTGCTCGCTAAATTTATCGTTGATTTTGCAAGAGGTGAACGGTGCATACCCTTAAATACCAGAAAGATTAAAGATTTTTGGAAACAAAGAGCTGAAAAAGTTCGGCTTGGAGATTTAGAATTGCTGCAATCTTCTATGTTGTCCGTGACAACCCAACAAGCAAAAAGCAGGGATGAGCAAGAAAAGATATTCTTGTTCAAAAAATTGGATTCTATACTTAAGCAAAATTTCTCATTACTTGAATTGGGATGTGGATATGGTCGATGGTCTTTTCCCTTGTCTTCTTGTGTTAAAAAAATTGATGCCTACGATTACTGTCAAGAATACATCAATTTAGCTGAGCAGTATGCTAAAAAAAATAATATCAAAAATATCAATTTTATTTGTAACTCGGTTGAAGATTTAGTCCTAAATAAAAAATATAATTGTGTGATATCAATTGGGTTCTTACACTATTTAAGTGATGCCCAATTTTATAAAGTAATGCGGATGATAAAACAGGGTGTCTCGTCCAGTGGTTTTGCAGTTTTCCGAGAAAGTTTTGGCAAGTCTAAAAGATTTGAATTGCACGATTTTTATTCTGAAGTTTTAGGCACGGGATACCACGCAGTATATCGAACAGAAGAAAACCTAATTGAGAGTTTGGGAGATGATTTTTCTGCAATTCATTCTGAAGTATTTTTACCTGCTACGGATGAAAAACCAGAAACTTACCAAAAGTTAATCATATTTCAAAGGAAAAGGTGACCATGGTCAGTTATTCAATAGTTCCTATTTCTGAGCTAAAGCCTCTTGAGAAAGTTTTTCCGCACCATTTGAAAAATCTCAGGAAAAAAATTATCCAAGATGGTAGGATACGCCAACCTCTCATTGCTGATAAAGAAACAGGAATTATTTTGGACGGTTCTCATAGGTATGTTTTTCTGCTGATGGAAGGATATACATATGCTCCAGTAACTTTTGTTGATTATAATAGCCAGTATATTTCTGTGGGCACCTCTCGAGTACACAAGTTTTTTGTAGATACTCCTTCGGGCATATCAAAGGAGGAGGTTATCCGCCGGGGACTCAGCGGTGAGGTATTTCACCCCAGAACAACTCGGCACTTTTTCCCTTTTTCAAAATTGGAAATTGCTGTGGATCTCACTGACTTACACAAACAGCCAAATTTACAGGCATTTCATTTTTTGATTGCCGATGTAACTATTCAAGAAGAAATTGCTCATAATAAAAAATATCTTAAAGAAATTGATATTGAATTGGCTTCAGCGATCAGTTATTTGCACAATGCCCAAAGTATAAAAAGTTATCTATCATTTCAAATAGAAGAAATGAAGAAAGAGTTATAATGATAGTACTATTTCCCGGAAAATTTCAACCTCCCCATCTTGGACACATTGTGACAATATTAAAAATTTATGATACATATGATAAGATAATCATTGGTATCACTGAAGATACTCCTTCTATAATGGATACTCAAGAGGTAAAGGAGATACTTGAAACAGTATTTCAACATTTACCAAAAATTAAGGTTGTTATAATCAAAGGAGTTCTTTGTACTCGGCTGTCCCCTGAGGGGTTGCCAGCTTTTGACGCCATACTGACTGGAAATCCTTTGGTTATTCAATGGGCAAAACAGCATAACTTAACAAGCATGCTCATACCTCGCAGTAAAGGTTTGGGTTTCTCGGGAACCTCAATTAGAAAAAGTTTGGAGAATAGCCCATGAACACTACAATGAAATGTTTTCTTGATATCGATGGTGTGCTTACTGACTTTCCAACAGCTATGAACAAGTACCTCGGTACATCAATATCACCTGAACAATTTGGGGATGCCAATTTAGCAAATGCCTTGGGTATGACTATTCCTGAATTAGACGCAAAATTGAATGCTGCGTTCTGGGAAAATTTGCCTTGGTTGCCCACGGGTCGAACAGTCCTTGAGTTAGTCGAGGATTACTTTGGCAGGGATAACATTTGCTTGTTTTCATTTCCCTCATATAATTCGGAAGGGGCCACAGGAAAGATTGACTGGATTAAAAAAAATCTGCCTGACTATTCCAATAGGTTCCTACTTGGTACCCTTAAGTACTTCTGTGCTAGTCCCACATCAGTCCTACTCGACGATAAAGAGAAGAATATACGAGAGTTTAAACATGCCGGTGGACTTGGTGTGGTGGTTCCTACACCCTGGAATAGCTTGAAAAATAAAGATGTGATTACATACTTGTACGAACAGTTGTCAATAATGATTCCCGGTATTCAATTATAATTTCCTTTGTTTAACAATTTTCTGAGTATAATTATAATGGTAAACCAATGAAAAAGCTACATACTATCGATTCTTTAAGACCGTACCTTATTCGCAATCAACTGCGAGATGTACCAAAAACTATAGTTTTCACGAATGGCTGCTTCGATATCCTACATAGAGGCCATGTTGAATACCTAGAATTTTGTAAATCTTTGGGTGATAAAGTTGTGGTCGGTCTAAATAGTGATGATTCCGTGCGTAGGATTAAGGGTCTTAAACGTCCTATCAATACTCAAAATGATCGGGCATACGTTTTAAGTGCCTTAAAAGTGATTGATTATGTTATTATCTTTGATGAGATGACACCACTTGAACTCATCAAACAAATCAGTCCAGATATCCTAGTTAAAGGTGACGATTGGTCAATTGAACAAGTTGTTGGTAAAGACTTTGTTGAATCCCGTGGTGGTTCAGTTATCTTAGCTCCGTTTGTTGAAGGAAAAAGTACCACCTCTACTATTGATAAAATTAGAATCCGGGAGAAATATTGATGTGGATAGTTTGCGGGTACTACATAGGAGAGGTGTATAAAGTCCACGCTCAAAAATTAATAACTTCTTTGAAAGCACTGAATATACCTTTTGACATTACAGAGGTATCCCAGCAAGGGGACTGGTATCGAAATACTCAATACAAACCTACGTTCCTTAAAATGATGCTTGAGAAGCATGCTCCAAATACAAATATAATTTATGTCGACACAGATGCTATTTTCTGTCGATATCCCAGCTATTTTGATACACTTGATAAAGAACCGGAAGTAAATATAGCTGTGCATATGTTGGACCACAGCAAGCGTAGACGGAAGAATCATCCTGCGGAAATGTTGAGTGGTACCATTTACCTCAAAAATACAGACACGACCAAACAGATAGTGGACGAATGGATAGTAGCATGTGCAAAAGGTGGTACGTTATGGGATCAACGTGCTTTGGCTGAAGTTCTCAGAGGACACAAGTTCCATCTATTGCCAGAAACGTATACGACAATTTTTGATTATATGTCGGATGTTAAAGATCCAGTTATTTTACATTTCCAGGCCTCTCGAGAAGAAAGGAGAAAGATGGCCAGTATGGTGCAACAGGTGGGAGGATCAACACCAACTCCCAGAAAGATAGTACAGAATGGTCAAGTTCAAATTAAAAGAATGAATCTCAGGTAGGATTCAAAATGAATACGAGAATAAGTCCTCATTAAAAAATTAAAGGAGATAGATTAATGCAGAACAACGTACTCGTTATAGGAGATATACATGAACCAGTATCCCGCAAAGGTTACCGCCAATTTTGTAAGGACCTTTATGAGGAATGGAATTGCAATAAAGTTGTATTCATAGGTGACGTTATAGACTGGTCCGCAATATCATTCCACGCCAACAATCCAGCCGCTCCAGGACCTCAAGATGAATATCAATTGGCACTTCAAGGAGTACAAAAATGGTATAAAATCTTTCCAAAGGCCCAGGTTATGATAGGCAACCATGATGCTCGCCCCCGAAGAGTAGCTGAAGCCAGCAACATACCTGCTAAGTTTATTCGTGACTACTCAGAATTGTGGAATACGCCCAAGTGGAAATGGGTATCGTCAACCATTATAGATGATGTTTATTATTGCCACGGTCACGGTAAAGGTGGCGGAAATACTCCTGCCTGGAATTTAGCAAAGAAGATGGGTATGTCAGTGTGCCTTGGGCACTTCCATTCAAAGGGTGGGGTGAACTGGTCTGCCAATCCTCTTCGAAGATGGTTTGGTATGGATGTAGGTTGTGGTGTTGACGATGACGCCTATGCATTTGCCTATGCCAAAGAGCAGGTTACTAGATCAATACTTAGTGCTGGCGTAGTATTAAAAGGTGTTCCTTATCATGAAATTATGCCTGTAGGAAAAGGTGAAGCATACCACGACTCAAAGTTTAAATAATCAAGAATGATATATTTTGCTATATGGCTATCAAACGCTGATCATTTGGGAACATGAACTAAAGGATCCGGACTTGGTAGCGAAAAAAGTTGCCTTATTTAGTATATAACGTGTCTCTTACTTTCTCTGAACTGGTATCGGCTATGGATAGTCGGTACCTTTTCTTCATTTTAAACCATTCAATATCCACTTCAAAACTCCCCACAGGCCATTCGCAAATTTTTCTAGTGCTCAATATACCTTTTACACCGTAACGTCGTCTAAGGGAGGTGGTAGATATACTAAATAGTATGATTTACTTATAGGTTCGACCTCAAACATGAGTACATGAAAAAAGACCGGGCAGATAGTAACCTGGCCTTCAAATTGAAATGCTTTTTACCTTCTTAAAACTTCCAGCACCAACCAGCACTTCCGGTAACTCCGAATCTATTACTATAATCAATTGAAACAGTCATCCCATCTACTGAAGGAACATAGCTTAAACCAACTCCGTACACTGGAGGCAGACAGGCTCTAAGTTCTTCGCAATGATTCACAGTGGCTATCGTCAGGCTTTGAAATAACAACTTGCCACAGTTTACATCGATGATTCTTGTAATACTTACAATCTTCGGGCCTTGTTTGTGCTCTTTTTTCTATATCTATACTTTGCATTTTTTGCTCCTTTAATAAAGTTTCATTTCATTTCTTATATTTAAATTATAATATACTTAGGAGAAGATACAAGAACCAAATTAAATTTATTTACGGTCATGAAAAAAGACCGACGCGGAATGCACCGGTCCTGTGTACCGCAGGAGCAGTTTCCTCCGGCGTAATCTTGTTACTTCTAACCTAGTTTTTGGCAGTTTTGCGAGTATGCAGGTAGGATAGCATTTCGTAAACTACCAATATTCCTACAGTAATAAAGTTAGAATACCCGGATGAATTATCACCATCACAACTGGAAAGATAACTTCCAAAAATAGCCTGCATATAATAAAAAATAATAGACCTATGTATTTCATTTCTTTATCCCCTTCCAATAACTTTAATTGGCCTACCTTTAACGTTTAAAGAAACTTTCCACACAACTTCCGTATTCTGGGTATGGATTACTTTTGTAGCAAACCTAAGCCCGGTCGTCTCAGTATCCGCTGCTACTATCTCTTTCTT